>Ga0123340_1003935_pt1 | contig 13998 bp, 15 predicted proteins | sample SirMexnodulemix_FD_89961 | JGI IMG/M metagenome (GOLD analysis project Ga0123340, IMG submission 89961) | Root nodule microbial communities of legume samples collected from Mexico - Siratro Mexico nodule mix | ecosystem: Host-associated > Plants > Roots > Nodule | place: Mexico: Nepantla... | reverse complement strand
AATACATTCAATTAGAATATAAATAAATAATTGATTACATTATATAAATTTATAAAAATTAAAAACATAAAAAATAAATAAAGAATAAAGAAATAAAAAAACAAAAAAAATAAAAAAAAATTGTACTATAAAGCACAACTTCACCAAAAGAATTAAAAATTTTGCTACGACACATGAACTCACCATAAAAATTAGAAAAAAAATAAAAATCCTACTAGCAAGCACAACTTTAGTAAAAAAAAAAATCATAAATTGTTTATGCAAGCACGTCTTCTCATGAGATAAAAAAAATTACTAAAATAGTGTTTACAATGATAATGATACCAACACTCATGAGATAAAAAAAATTACTAAAATAGTGTTTACAATGATAATGATACCAACAAAGGCAAACATTCAGTTAAAAGAGGAGACACGTGACAAGTGATCCAAGGAAGAAAGGAGACAAAGGATTATTCTGTTAAGGAGCAAAGGAAGGGGAAGGACAGGCAGGAAGGAACTTTGTTAGTATTCTCTATTCTCTCTTTTAAACTTTTTCTTTTCCCTCTCTATGTTGTGTTCCTTGATAAAGCATTTCTGAATTTCCATAAAAGTGTGAGACGGTGGAATCAGAGTGACCAGCGCTCCACCGTTTGTAAGTGAGTGGCACCGTTGCTGTTATTTTCACTGTTTCTTTGAGACAAACTCTTTTTAAGTCAATAAAGTGTTATTGTGCCTCATAAGTATTATGCCCTAGCTTTAATGTCTGCATCATTTGGTGCTTTCATTGAGTTTAATGGGGGACAATACCCATATATAGACGATGCAAGCGGCCATTAACAAACTCACCAAGCAAGTTGATGGGTATACTGAACAGTTAACTGCAATCACGCAAGCTCTTGCTTCCTTACAGGTTCAATTGGCTCAAAAACTTGAGCAACATCCCCGACAACCGTCTTCACCATTCACAACTCTGCAACAGATGAGTGTTGATTTTCCCTATTTTTTTGGGAGTGAGGACATCCTTCAATGAATCTACCGAGCCGAACGTTTTTTTCGTATTTACAATGTGCCAGAGGAAGAGAAGATGGATTTGATCATGGTTAGTCTTGAAGGCAGAGCATTAGCTTAGTTTCAGATTTCGGAAAAATTGAATCAAGGACAAGACTAGATTACTCTATCCACAACTCTTCAAATTCAATTTGGACCCTCTCAATTTGAAAATCCCCAAGAAGATTTATTCAAATTAAAATAATCCAATTCGGTTGCCAACTATTTTGATGCCTTTAACGATTTGGCTGCTAGAGTATATGGAATGGATGATGCATTACTCTTGGACTGTTTTATTGGTGGATTACATCCAGAGCTGAGACGAGAAGTGAAATCCAAATGTCCAATTTCTCTCATGCAGGCAATTTCTTTGGCTCATTTATTTGAAGAAAAATTTGCACCCTATCCGCAACGCTAGTGCACATCATCCTCAACTCCAATTGTTTTTGCACAAAAAATTCAGTTGGCAACCCAATCCAAACAGGTCAATCCTACCATAGCTCCAGTAGACACTAAACCACCGTTATTGTCGACACCTCCTAAAACCCCTTTTATGCGAAAATTGTCACCAACAGACGTCCAATTTTGGAGGGAGCATAACCTTTGTTTCACTTGTGATGCAAAATTTAGCCCAGGTCATAAATGTGCAGCCAAGCAATACTTTATTATTCAATTTGTGGAGGAAGTGCTTACAGAACCTGAGCAGCAAATTGAAGATATTGATACCACTCCCACATAATCCCCATATATCAGTCAGTTGACAGTGTCATTACAGCTTTCTTACAATGCTTTAACTGGTTTACGAGCGAGAGGTTCTATTCGTTTTTCTTGGACTGTTCATGGTAGAGATATTTGTATAAGGTTCCTTCTTTACAATTTTATCCATCCTCCCTTAGTAAAACGCCAAGCTATACCTTGGTATAAGGTTCCTTCTTTCAAAGTGCAGGTAGGTGAATTGCTTAAGTGTGACGGTCAGGTTCGCAATGTGCCTATTAACATTCAGCAACATACAATTACAATGAATGCTTTTGTGCTACCTATTGCAAGTGAAGAACTTGTCCTTGGTGATATATGGTTAAAGACATTGGATACTCATTTGGTGAACTACAAACAGAAGTTTATTACCTTCATGCATAACGATCAATTAATTAGTTTACAAGGTGACCTCCATCCCGTTATAGACCAAGCTCAATTTCACCAATTTAGGTGTTTACAAACTACCAAGGCAATCTTGGCATTATATATTTTACAAATTCAACCACAATTGGAATCCACTTCGCTCCAAGCGGATTTACCTGCACGCACAGATCTCGAATTGGCTCTGTTACTACAAACTTATCAAGTAGTGTTCCAATCTCCACACGGCTTGTCCCCTTCCGGAGTACATGACCATGCCATCCATTTATTACCAAACACAACTCCTATCAAAGTCAGGCCTTATAGGTATCCACATCATCAAAAAGATGAGATAGAAAGACTGGTATCTGATATGTTGGCAGAGAGAGTAATCCAACCTAATACAAGCCCTTTCTCCTCACCAGTCTTATTAGTTAAAAATAAAAGATGGTACATGGAGATATTGCAATGATTATAAGGCCTTGAATGTTGCCACCATTAAGGACTCATTCCCTATGCCAACTGTGGATGAGTTATTAGATGAGTTATTTGGTGCTCAGTACTTCTCTAAACTTGATCTACACTCAGGCTACCATCAAATTCGAGTCAAAGATGAAGATTGCTCCAAAACAACATTCAGAACTCACTATAGCTTATATGAATGAAGGGTGATGCCTTTTGGCTTAACCAATGCACCGACAACATTCCAAAGCCTTATGAATTCCATCTTTGCCAAGGTACTACGTAAATTTGTGTTGGTATTTTTTTTATGATATCTTAGTTTATAGCCCGGATTGGAAAACCCATATTCAACATTTGAGGCAGGTATTAGAGCTTCTCAAAACACATACTTCGTTTGCCAAACTATCCAAGTGCGCTTTTGGTCAAACACAAATGGAGTATCTCAGGCACGTGGTGTCCAGGGATAGGTTAAAGTGGACTCCACTAAAATTCAAGTTGTGACTCATTGGCCTATACCTTCATCAATGCGGCAATTAAGGGCATTTTTGGGGTTAGCCAGCTATTATCACAAATTTATTCGCCATTCTGCAGTAGTGGTAGCTCATCTTACAGACTTGTTGAAGAAAGATGGGTTTAAATGGTATGATCGGGCCACTGCAACATTCAGGAAATTGCAATAAGCTCTAGCAGAAGCACCTATTAACACTTCCTGATTTTTCTCAACCGTTTGTCCTAGAAATGGAAGCATCAGTATCAGGAATTGGTGTCATTCTCAGTCAACATGGCCATCTTATTGCTTACTTTTCCAAAAAGTTATCTCCTAGAGATCAACAACAATCTGTTTATGCTAGGGAAATGCAGGCTATAGTGGCAGTTGTAACCAAATTTCGTCATTACTTATTAGGCCAAAAATTCACCATAAGAACGGATCGCAGAAGTTCGAAAAAGCTCCAAACACAGGTTATCCAAACCCCCGAACAACAAGCCTGGTTGGCTATGATTTTTCAATTGAATATAAAGTAGGAACTGAAAACTAGGGAGCAGATGGCTTATCTCATGCATTTCTGTCCATAACTTTGATTACGAGTTCTTATATTCCTATACTGCAGCAGGAACTATAGCACTTGACACCTATTGATGAATTTACTGCAGCTGAATTGAAAATAGGAACCTTGACAATTAAAAAGGGATTGTGGTTTTGGAAGGATAAACTGTTTATACCTACCAATTCTGTAGTCAAACAACAACTTCTGCAAGAATTTCATGATTCCTTACTGGGTGGTCACGGTGGATACCAGAAAACATTAGCTCGACTCTCTGCTCAATTTTTTTGGAAGAACATAGCCAGCACGGTCAGGGAATATATTAGAGCTTGTTATATTTGTCAACAAGCAAAGTATAGCAATCAACCCTTTGTTGATTTACTACAACCTTTGCCCATTCCAAATCAAATTTGGCAAGACATTGATATGGATTTTATCACAGGCCTTCCTCTATCCCATGGTTATTCGGTTATATTGGTTATCATCGATCGTTTATCCAAATTTTCTCACTTCCTTCCCCTAACAGCTGATTTTTCAACCCCTAAAGTAGCTGATGTATTTATTAAAGAGATAGTGAGTATTCATGGCCTCCCTCAAACCATTGTTTCAAATCGTGATAAGGTTTTTACTAGTAAATTTTGGGAACAAACTTGTGCTCGTCAAGGCATTAAATTGGCACACAACTCAGCCTACCACCCTCAATCAGATGGATAAACCGAGGTTATCAATAGGTGCTTGGAAATGTATTCGCGCTACTACACTCAAGCAAAACCAAAGGATTGGCCCAAGCTATTACTGTGGGCAACCTATTGTTATAATACTTCTTTGCACTTTGGTATTGGCATGTCTCCATATAAAGTTGTTTTTGGTAGAGACCCACCTCCTTTACTCCGTTATGATGTTCAAGTAGGAGACACACCGACTACACAAGAACAACTACAATCTAGAGATGCTTTACTTGATTTTTTGAAAGCTAATATAGCGAATGCCCAGTAGAGAATGAAAGTTCAAGCTGATAATCACAGAAGAGATGTGAAATACAAAGTGGGAGATTTTGTCAATGTGAAATTACAACCTTATACACAACACTCACTATGGTTAATTCAAAACCAGAAGTTATCCATGCGTTATTTTGGACCATTTCCAATTATGGCTCGCCTTGGCCCAATAGCATACAAATTACAACTGCCTCCAACAACTCAAATCCATCCAGTCTTTAACGTGTCAGTATTGAAGAAATGAGAAGGTCATCCACAACCAGCTTGTGTGCCTGAGACTTTGCTATTGAACGACAAGAGTCATCCATTACAACCACATGCACTTCTCGATAATCACATGATCAATAAGAATGAAAATGGCTGGAAGAAGTCCTTATTCATTAGAAGGGCCTGGCCCCTGAAGAAGCTACTTGGGAACGTTATGCAGACATACAAAGTCAATATCCAACATTCAACCTTGAGGATAAGGTTCTAATCAATGGAGGGGATAATGATACCAGCAAAGCCAAACATTCAGTTAAAGAAGGAGACACGTGGCAAGCGATCTAGGAAAGAAAGGAGGCAAAGGATTATTTTGTTAAGGAGCAGAGGAAGGGGCAAGAAGGAACTTTGTTAGTATTCTCTATTCTCTCTCTGAAACTTTTTTTTCCCTCTCTGTGTTGTGTTCCTTGATAAAACATTTATGAGATGTTAGAATCAGAGTGACCACCGCTCCACCGTTTGTAAGCGAGTGACATCATTGTTTTTATTTTCACTGTTTCTTTCAGACAAACTCTTTTTAAATCAATAAAGTGTTATTGTGCCTCATAAGTATTATGCTCTAGCTTTAACGTATCCATGAGATAATTTCTTTATTTTAAAATTGTTATAATCACAACTTACTCAATTGTATGATTTTTTTTTTAAAAAAAAAAATCTTCCTATGTTTATAATTTACAATAAAAATTACATCACTTACAAGAAACCAAACATTAATTATGTTAATTATGCAATTTAGAATTGAAGATTTTCTTGTGACACATGAATTAGAAATAGAAATCCTTTTCAGAAAATGCAAGTGGGTTTTCGGTTTGCTCAGCACATTCACGTGCCATTTTCAGTGGGACCACCATTTTCTTTTTTGTTTTATTTATTGCATCAAACAATTTTGTATATGTGGGCTCGTGTGGTTTTTAGCCCGTGTCCTTTTAATAACTTTATGGGTTATGTGCTAAAGTAGACTTTTTCTATATAAATAAAATTTAATTATAAGTATGTTCATATGTATAATTTTTTAAATGAAAATTTTGTTATTGGTTCTTTAAGTACAAATCGTGTAGTTTATATTATCAATCTTTTAGGTAAACCACACTCATATTCTTATATCTAGTGTTTTTTTATATAAATAATAAATAAAATAATTTTATATTATATTTATATTCCTAAATAAACTTTAAATATTTGTATCACTTCATGCATAATCTCGCATTTAATATAATAAAAATAAAATAATACGAGTAAAAATTAATGACATAAGTATTTATATGGCCATACACATAATCTTATATTCAATATCTCAATATATTTTTTAGAAAGAAAAATTAAAAACATGTTTTCTCCTAAGCACAATTTGCAACATATACATAAGTAATTTATACTATTTTTAAATTATAATAGTATTGTGAGTGTCGTCCCTCGAACTGTCTTACATTATAAACGACGTTTATTATAAAAACACAAAATTGAAAAAAAAAACATATATAAAATTTCAAAAAGAAATTTACTTTTTTCGAAAAAGAAACATCTTTTATTGAAAGAATTATGTAAATCTTAATTTTTTATTATGAATGAAAATATGTAAGAATAAAGTCAATATTTGTTGGATTTAAATAAAAAATAAAAAATAATTTATTTTATTTTTTACATGATGTTTTGTTTCTTTTTTGGAAGAAATAAATATTTTAAAAATCACATTCTTTTGCACATTTAATTAAAGGTACCATCTTATGACAGGTGTTATAGGACGCTAACACCTTTCTCTCACAAAACCTACTCCTGGATCTTAATAACTCTGGTTTCGTAGATCGCTTCTTTTGTTTGTTTTTCATAGTTTTCCATAATAAAATATGATGACAACTCCTCTATTTTTCAAAGTTTTTTTTATGTCATCCCGTCATGATTTCGATTGCAACAACGTCACCTAATAGAACTGGTTTATATGATATTTTTGGAGTATTTTTTATGGCAAAATCAACTCTTTCTAAGCTTAAAATATGCTTAATACCCAATTTTAGGTGGTTTTTGTTAATAAATGACTATAAGAGTCAAAAAAATGAATTTGATTACTAATTCATATTATTTTGCTTGAAAATGAACAGAAAAAAACATTGGATAAAAAACTAATGATTGAAGCCTTGAAAGTGAGAGATTAAAGAGCAAATTTCAAGCCTGATGCCAAAACCTAAGCTTGGCCTGAGCAAACCCGAGAGCAATTCATTGAAAATGCACTCGACGCCAATTGGACCTTGAAGTGTGAATCAACAACAGAATTGGCATCGGGCGCTATTTGGGCATAAAAGTGTGAATCATAAACAAAATTCAACTATCTCAGTGTTACTGAACTTGAGTCGGGCGTGAGTTAATTTTCACATTATATTTGACAGTTGCTTTGTATTAGGGTTGGGAGCTTCAGCCGTCGAGGAGCAAAAGTCACATTTAAAGGTAGTTTTATGGTTTTCTATCACCTTTCATTGTTCATTTGCTATGTTTAGTCTTCTCATGGCTATGATCCGTTGTTGTTGAGGTTAGCTTTAATCTTTCTGAACTCTCATGTAATCCATATTGGTTTTCATAAACATGTCTTTACATAGATGTTTTTCTTTCAATATATAAGTATTTTAATTTGGTGTTTATTGTCTCTTGTGTTATTTCGTGACTTGATAATTGATTCTTGAGATATTGGAAAATATCAATTGTAATCTGGATTTGAATTAAAATACCTAATGAAAGTTCGTATCTAATAATAGAACATGATTCATTGGTTGTCTTAAAACCCTTGTGGCACTTGCAAGTTTTGTTTATTTTATTGATCAAGGAATTGATAGTCAATAGATAAACTTAGGCTCATTTACATAAGGAATTAGGTTTTGGGTAGTTTTGTGAATTGACATTGATATTTGTTTAAAAAGAAGATAATTGTTTTTATACATGAGAGTGAGGATTGGTGAAGTTTAATCTTGACAATTTCATATCATTCATCTTTAATCATTTTTTTTACATTCCAATTGTACAAAAATACTAAAAAAATATTTTAAATTTAATATTTTGCATAATAATCTAAATTAAGGAATTATTCTTGAGTCTAATTTTGTTATAATTGTAATTATTATTGTGTATTGCACAAATTGCTTGGGAGAAGATGATATATTTATTACTAACTATATTTGCGGTTGGTGCACTTGTCATCATAACACAAAATATGGTTATCTAGACTATTTCTTTTTCTTTTTCCATAGTTTTCTATAATAAACTATGATGACAACTCCTCTACCTTTCAAAGTTTTTTTTTTGTCATCTTGTCGTGATCCCGGTTACGACACAATTAAAACAAAACACTCTAAAATATCTTCAACATCCTTATCTTCAATCTTCATCATCAAAATATATTCACTAGAAGGTTGAGACTTTCTGCAAGAGTAAACATTTTTAATAAATATTATATTAGATTCTTTAGGACATGCCTGAAGTACAAACACAAACACTTTATATAAAAGTCTACTTGTTATAAGATAGAGTAGACAACTTATCATACCTCTACATTTGTCTTTATCAACTACCTTTCTAAAGCATATCATTACAATACTTGGATTGAAAATTGAAGATATATTCCTTTAATTATTTAATTTGAATTCCAAGAAAGAAGATCAACTCCATCATCATAAACATCTCAACCTATAAAAACTCCAACATCCTAGCATTTTAATTAAGTGTTAAAAATAACTAAGTCTAAAATATGGTATACTTCATTTGTAACATGATAACTTTGTGTAAACAACAAATCATGTAAAAAGAAAGTGTTTCGCCTGACATACGATAAAACATTGTGTTGTCTTCTCTTAGGCTTTATAAGGTGCATATAAATCATCAGACAATACGTGCATACTCTAAGCTAACCTTATACTTTAATAAATATTTATATGTTTATTCTATGTTGCAGGGATTGTTCGTTTGTCAAAGAGATCCGTTAAAAGCATAAGTTAAAGTTAACAACAAAGGATCTCTTGGAGTTCGAGCTAAAGTTACTTCTTTTCTACAATTTTGTAACATTGAGCATTAACAACTTTGAAAAGGATATTTGCCTTGTACCATTATGCACAAGTAGGAAAAATCAAGCTAAAGCACATTGTCCAAGAAAAGATAACCTGATCCAATTATTGGGAAGACTAGATATAAAAGAAGAGAGAATTTAATGTTACGAATTACATTTAATGCATTCCAGTCAAGCAATCACGTGAAAGAAAGACCTAAAGCTAATTCAACAGGGGGTCACTTTCTTAAGAGCTCATATAAAAGCAACACAAGAAGAATTAAGAAAGGTATAAACCACTAGGAACATATTTCTACACACGTTTATAGCTTTATTGTATAGTAAATGCACTTTTTGTATGCTTTATATTCAGTTTTCAACTCATTTCACTTCAATAGTAATAAATTGGGTTCATTATACATATTTACTTTAATTTTGTATATACAACTTATTTGATCTTCCCTCACTATTTTGGTCATAAATTTTTTTATAATTATTATTTTTGGTTGATTCTAGTTTCATTAGATTCTACATTTTCAAGAATTAAAAATGAACACATGGTTTGTCATATTTATAGTTCTATAGTATTTTTTTGAATTTTTAAATGTTAAGGAAAATTTGCTGACTTTTTATAAAAGAACCCATGAAAAGTCAACTTTCCTTGTTTTAGTTTAGAACTTTGTAATTGGGCTTATGGACTTAACTAAAGCCGATATATAACTCAATTCTGTTCTAAACAATAAATAAAATTATTTTACTAAATTTCAAAGTTTTGGAATTATCTCTTCGTCTTTTTTTTCTCAAATTTGATTTGACTCTTCCTCTTCTTCTTTTTTCTGTTTTGGAATTTGCTTGGTGTTTTTCATTCATGGATAACTAAATATTGATGATCAATTCATCGAGTAAAGATCAAAAAAGTTGAATTGATTTTTGCACCACTCGTTCATTGCTATATGGTTGTTCTTCTCTTCTCTAGTTTTGGTTTTTCTTTTTGTGATTGCAAATTGCATTTTAGATTTTAGAATCAAATTAAGAATAGATTGAATATTGATTTGATAAATAAATACCAAATAGGTTCAATGATCCTTTGATTTAATTCCTACAATTAGTTTAATTGATTGATTAAATCGGTTAATTGTTCAAACCTGGATGTGAATCTTTAGAAAACTGTGATAAGAGGATGGTTTGACTCTTGAATTTGTTGATTGATCTATTTTTAAATTCTTCTATTTTTTTGCTTTTGATTTTTGTTTCATTTTGAATTTTTATTTTGATGTTTTCCAAATCCCTAAATCCCCAAATTAATTTGTACAAAACAATACTAAAAATTGAATATGATGTATATGTGTCCTTTGAGAGAACCAACCTAGGTTGTGCTCTATAATGAAAAATCTTAGAGAAAGCTTAGAATGTTTTATTTTATGAATGACAATGAAATTCAACCACATTGTATAGTGTTGAAACACTGCTTAATTTTTTGTGTCCATTTGTAAGCTTTATCGAAGAACGCTATTTATGTTCATCCAGTGAACTAAGAGAGTGAATGATCAAATTCTACATACGTTTTTAAACGATTATTCTCTCCAACAAGCTTTAATGTGATCATTTGATCACCATTTACACATTTTTCACATGATAGTCAAGAGTGATTATTTAGTAAAGAATACTCTGTTATTAGTCATAAGTGGTTGCTGTTTAAAAATACTTAGTTGTCAATTGTGAATGGCTTGAGTAAAAAATACTCAATGGTTAGTCAGGAGTTCCTTGCTTGAGTAAAGAATATTCAGTGGTCAACCAAGAATAGGTTGAGTAAAGAATACTTAGGGTTAATCAGGAGTGACTATGTGCCCAAAGAATACTCAATTAAGCATGAGTAGCTTGTGTCAAGAATACTCAAGAGGTTAGTTAGGAGTGGTTACGAGCCTAAAAAAAATACTCACTTTGTACTTCTCATCAACAATATGCTTAGTGGAACTGAATCAGTTGATTGAAAATTGGACATAGTCAGCATGATCAAACAAACCGACATAAAAATTACAATGTGTATTCTATCTTTCTCCATCTCTTTACTTGTATATTATTATTATCTTTACTACATAAAAGGAGAATCATCACAATATTACATATACCTAAAATGTTTTTCTTTTAAATAAGAAAGTCAATTAAGTTAAACATCTTTATCCGATACATCACATCATTATCCGATACATCACATCAGATGCGCCTACCATTAATTGATTACTTATTATATAAAATTGTCATTTGAATTCTCATTGTCAGATAATATACTTGAAAAATACAACAAAAAAACACAATTCAATCCTTCATTCTTGTATTCACAGTTGGTATCAGAGCTCAACCTCTAAAGGGTTGAACACCTAACAACATGTAGAGGAAAATATCTAACACACAAGGAAGACACAACAAATGGCAGCGGAAGGAACATCCATCTCAAGACCTTTAGTATTCTGAAGAGAAGACTACAACATTGGAAGGACAAAATGGATATGTACATTAAGTCCACACATTATAGGTTATGGAACACCATAACTAGAGGAAACATGGCGATAAAGACTCTAGAAAAATATTAGACACAGGTTGAGGTTAATTAGATGGAACTCAATGACAAAGCTAGGTATGTTCTAGAATTTGCTTGGTCAAAAGAAAAAATTAATGAAATCTGCAGGCTAAAATGAACTAAGAAAAAATGGGACTCATTAGAGAAAAAATACAAAGCAAACATAGATATGTGTCAAACTCAAGCTTTAACTTTGAATTTGACAGAGAAAAGACAGGTCTATGCCTAATGGTTAGCGTAGATGAAAAGGACAATCCTAAGTTTGTATCTAGGTCTACCCAAATCTCTGAATCTTTACGCACATCATTTGATGATGAAGATAAGAGTGATTTGTCTCATGAAGAAACTCTTGTGAAGTGCAACTTTAAATATGAGCACCCCTTGAATATAAAATAAGAGTTTAACATTATGAGTCTTGAAAATAAGGAACTTATCTCATGAGAAGACAAACACTCTAAAATAGACTATACCATCACACACAACAAAATATAAATTGATTAATGAAAATGTATCAAAAGAAATTAGAACATAAAGAGTTTTTATAATGTCTGTTCTAAGAATAGAATGAAAAGACCATAGGAAAATCTTAAGTTTCAACTTTGTAAGTTGGGAAAAAATAAACCACAAATAAATTATATCCCTTAATTTGCTCACATTCCTAATTTTTTTATATTAATGTCTATCGTGGTTACTATTTTATTGATGTTTCCAACAATTATTTTTTTTCATCAACAACCAATGTTATTTTTTTCAATGGTCTGTTGGAATTATTGTTCTAATGCTAACTATAAACACTTTCGTCCACCATTATCTAGGATTATTTTTTGTTAATGTCAATTGAGAAAAAAATTGTAACCAACATCAATCGAATAGTCAAAAGAAAAAACTTCTACCAACAATATTGTAAAAATAACCAGATTGATGTCAGCGTAAATAATTGTGGCTAATATCAATAAAAACAATCTTAGCGAATAAAACTTTGTCAATGTCAGTTGAAAAAAAATCTTGACAGGTTTTAAACGAAAAAAATATTTATAGTCATTTTTAAAAAAATGTGTGGGAGAGTACATAAAATATTACTTATGTAAAGCTAATGACTATTGTCTTACTTATAAATATTTGTATGACTTGTAATTATAAATATTTGAATAAATCTACTTTGACACCACTGTAGCAAAATAACACCATTTCACTCCTGATTTGTATAATAAAATACTATATTTTAATAAAATAATATTATTTTTTAGTGTCAAATGGAGGTAAATGACTGTTACCAGTGTTAAAGTATCATCTTCCTAAATATTTATAGTTGAAAGACAATTCAAGTGTGATTTGTGAACTTTATCTTATTTTCACTTTATCCCCTAGGTTCTTAGAGAAAAATTAATGAAGTAGATTAAAAGTTATGAAATTATAAATTTTAAGGTTTCTCATATATCTTCTAATAATTTTCTAATAAAATAAATTAAAAGTTATGAAATTACTAATAATTTTTTTAGATTAATAATATATTGAACTTTACATGATTTAATTTAATGTTCTTCTCATTACGAGCGTAAACTATTTTCCTAATAGATATTAACTTTGAGACTTTGGTTTGCTATGGCTATATATTTTGTAAGTGTGTCATTATTTGTTTTTTTGGGACATGAATGTGATTCGATCTTCATGTTTTATATCTATTTTTTTTTTCTTCTTTTATATTCACATAATTGTTAAACTTCGCTTAAATGTCAAGATTGAAAATGATATCTTACATGTGAGCTTAAAAAAAATCTTTAAAATGTGTCATTAACATTTTTTATGTTTTAAGAAAAATTTAAATAAGATATTAAAATATGGATAACTTTCCATGTTTCCACGGACTCAAAGACAAATGAAAGTCGTGCATTGCCTTCCAATTCCAAGGTGCGAAAACGACTGTGCAGCAGCAAGCACCCCTTCATTTGCCCTTGCTTTTCTCACCCTATTCTTCTTTCCTTAAACTATTATTATAAATAAACATCAATAGTATTTAGTATTATTTATTATTTTCTATATATTCTCAGGAAACAATGTCTTTTACTCTCATTTCATAACCTTCTCTTCTGTTCCTTCTGCTTCGTCTTTCTCCACTCATCTTATCCTCTTCTCTCTTTTCTTCTTTCTCTCCATCATGACTGGGATTGCTGATGAAGCCCCTGTGACCCTCGACACGCTGAAGCAGTTATTGGCTCAGTTTGCCAAGGAGAGAGACTGGGACCGTTTTCACAGCCCAAGAAACCTTCTGTTGGCTCTGGTAAGCTTCTTTTCAATACCCCATGAAAAAAAATGATTTTTTTTTGGTTTATTGTTGCACCCTTTTGTGAACTTTATTGGTTTATGGTGTAGCTTGTACACAGTACTCGTTTTTTTTTTTTTTTTTTTTTTTTTGTGGGGGAGGGGTTTTTTTTTTTTTCTTTAAAAAGGGAAGGGGTTATAAAAAAAGAAGGAGTTACTTTTTTTTTT
>Ga0123340_1003933_pt1 | contig 13999 bp, 9 predicted proteins | sample SirMexnodulemix_FD_89961 | JGI IMG/M metagenome (GOLD analysis project Ga0123340, IMG submission 89961) | Root nodule microbial communities of legume samples collected from Mexico - Siratro Mexico nodule mix | ecosystem: Host-associated > Plants > Roots > Nodule | place: Mexico: Nepantla... | reverse complement strand
TAAAATCTTATATATATATATATATATATATATATATATATATACATATTAGCATTTTCTCCTTCATTACTTACGGCAATGAGCTATGAATATTGAATACTAGTAGTACGCATATTCTATTAACCTTCTCTATAAAAATTATTTGAGTAAATGCACTACAATATCTGAGGCCAAGCCTAGAAGTAGTCATAAGGTTTTTTCTTTTTGAACTGGAGGATATGAATTCACTCATATCCTGGAAATAGCCTCTCTGCTTGTGTTTATATAACTCTGTACTTCAAACTTCGCAGACCGAATTAGGTGCCCTTTTTGTTGTGCTACACCTTGCAATGTCGCATAAGCTGGGGCTTTTTGTGAAATTTTCGTATGCTCGGAACAGCATTGTATGTCCACACACATCATGCGTTTGAAAAAGACATGAGGAATTTGACCTGCCTATAGTAATCTCATGGCCATGTATCAAACACATCCGCTTTAGGGATCTTAAGATGATTAAGACCTTGGACTTGCCTACTGTGTAACAAGTATTTAATCAGTTCAATTATCTGCATTTAGTGCTCCCAGTGCTGAACTCATTCCTTTATAGTAAAGTAAGCCATTATTAGATTCCAGGCATTGTATTTTCAAGAGGACCAGCTGTGGCGGTGCTGATACTCCTGGAATCAGATGGTGAAACATATGCTGTTCTTACGGAACAGGTAGACGCTGGTGCCTGGCAGTTTTTTTTTTTTTTTGTTTTTTGGTTAATTAGATTTATAACTGAATTTTTATTTTATGACTATTCTTATTCATAAGGCGAGGGTGCCTGTTGGGAGAGTTATTTTGGAATTGCCTGCCGGAATGCTGGATGATAACAAAGGTGATTTTGTTGGAACTGCAGTTCGTGAGGTCTATTTTTCTCTCCCCCTTATCTACTTTTTTTTATACATAGTGGTGCTGAAAGTGCACGTTTTATGGCCTTTTTACTTGTTTGTCCGACATTTATCTTTTCTAGTAATGTAAATGTCTTAAACTTTACACGATTTCTTGTATTTATGACTTTGATAGGTTGAAGAAGAGATTGGTATCAAGTTAAATGTAGAAGACATGGTTGACCTCACTGCTTTCCTTGATTCTACAACTGGATGCAGAGTTTTCCCCTCTGGGGTGTGTTTCTGAGACTTTTGCCTTTGGATCTTATTGCTTTTTCAAATGTCATGATGCTGCTTTGCTAGTTTTTGCTATAATTTGGCATGGGAATACGAGTATAGTTTAGCATCATATCGTTGTTATGTTAATAAGTTACATTCAGCAAACAATTAGCAAGGAGTTTTAATCTAACTGTTAATTAATAAACATTGTAGACAAGCCTTATACCGCTACATATTGAAGATAGTTTTTTGATCCATAAATTTGTTGAAATGATTTGCTCAGAGTAAATTATCAAATTAATTGACTTCTAAAATATTTCAAAATTATTCTTAAAAAACTATTGATACTATCTCATCACTACATTCCTTTATACATTTAGCTGACAGAGTTTGTCCTTACTGCTTGTATCACTTGTAAATCTAATTTTCTCGTTTTCTTTTCTTTGGTGATAAGGGAGGATGTGACGAAGAAATCAGTATTTTTCTGTACAGAGGGCGTGTTGACAAAGAGACTATCATACAACTACAGGGTAAAGAGACTGGCCTTCGTGAACATGGGGAGCTAATTAAGGTACGCGTAGTACCATACAAGAAACTCTGGCGCACAACAGCGGATTGCAAAGTTCTGGTGGCTGTTGCACTGTTAGAAATGGCTATGAAAGAAGGGCTATTACCTACTTTGTCTGCTTAATTAACTAATAGAAGTAGAAATATGTAAGTTGGTGATATATGTTGCTAACATGACATTTTATCATAGAAAGTATATTTAAGAGACTGTTTTTCTCTATCATTTATATTTTAATCAAATTCTAACAGTGGAGCATTTACAATGTTCTTATCAATGGGAAGGGTTGTCATAACCGTTAGTAGAACAGACATTTATAAGTCAATCAAGTAAACGCAGAAACCCTTTTTTCTCGTAGTTGAGTAATTTAACAAACTTTACCCAAGTCTCATACTGAATTTCACAATCATTATGAGAGAATCAACAATGGAATATGTTGTGTATACTTTAAAAGTTCTTAGATCAGATAATTAAACAAGGAATTATATTAAAATGCCTGCAACCATACACAATAATCCTAAAACTCTGAACAATTTTTTTTTTATTTCATAATTCTGGTGAAGAAATTCACTGTAAATTAAAGACAGATGAATTACTTTCCAAAAGGGTAATGTAATCCTCATATTTGATAGTGCTGATGCGGGACAAGACATGATTTGCTTTCAACGAATTACTTTATCAGACCTTGCTGGAAACAAAATCTTTATCGGTGGCTTCCCATATGGTGGTGCCATCACACGTACAGAGCTTTTTATAGTTCTCACCAACTCCTGCACTTCTGGCAATTACAGCGGCAGTCATACCGTATTTTGATTTATCTTCAGTTGCATATACAACCACAGATCGTCCAATAAGATCAGCGACTCTTAGCTTTTCTTTGACCCCAGTGTAGAAGGCATCACCCTTTTCATTAGCTTCTAGTGTTCCCAGGTCGCCAAGTGGCTGAAAATCCAATCAAGCAGGCCTCGTTAAGTTTGGTTTGATATCTAAAATTTGAAAATAATCTTTCTTATAAATTAACTTTCCTGTTTCGAACCCAATATAAAAAATACGGTTAGAATTGACTTTTTTTTAATCATATTATGTTTGAAACACTAAAAACGATTAAATTATAGTAACTTGAAAATACTAACTTTATCACCCATATTTAGGATATGTTAAATGAATTAACTAATAACTGCAGAATTGCCAATTTCAACTGTTAAAACTAAAATCCGCTGAAATCCAACAAAATGTGATTGAGTTTGTATTTTGTACATGACCAAAACAAAGGGAAAATTTTAAATCCTAGTTCATATTTTCCAACTTCCAACCACAGAATTTAATTTATAAATTGAATTAAAATATTAAATTATTTGACGCGACATTCTTAAGATTTCTAAAAATTACCATCACTCTATTAGTAACAACACAAGTCAACAAAAAAAATGTAAGATTACAACAAACCAACCAGACCAACTGCAAGGGACTCAAATCACAGGTCTTCATTTCCTGCTCAAAAACCCTATACCTCCAATCAAATAATGACACTCAATTAAAAAATCCACTATAACTGTCTTTGTATGCGCAACTTTACTTTATATTTAAATCAACCTTTTAAAATCAACTTTTAAAAAAATATTTGAATATAATTTGATCATTTCTAGTCAATATAGGATCTTCATGTTATAATAGTGTCATTAACATTTTTATCTTAAACATTCTTTACCTACTACACCAAACTCATGGCACCATTACGAATGAAGAGCTGACACATTGAAATACTAAAAATAAACCACCATAGACGGTGGGGTGAAACCTGTGGAGAGTCGTTGTTGGCCCCCTAGTCTCCTCCCTCAACGACAAGCTCCTAGACATGATGACGTTGATCATGGGCCTAGTGCTAGTAAGTTACTGCTGCAAGCAAAGACAACAAAAATTCTCTTCTTGATATACCATTTTCTAGCCTCATTTCCTTTCTGAAACTTATTAACATGTTTTTTGTTTTGGTTCAAAGTTTTAGTGGCCTTAAACTAGAGTAGTCTGAGTCTACCTTTAAACCTTGATTGCCTTCTTATTTATAGGGAGATCCCTCTTGAAGTTTTCAGGTGAAAATCCTGGGTAATGGAAAACAACTTCTTTACCTGCAAAACTAATTTTCTCTTCCTATTCCATTAAACCCTAAAACATCTTCCAAAATTTTTTGTCAAATTTGTTTCTAGGTTCTATTAGATTGGTCTATAGGTGATCAACAACACAATTACCTAACTACCCTAAGGAAGATTCAAGTTTGAATATAATTTGTGAGTAGTATCCGATCTTAACCGAACTAGGTCAAAGGGGACTGGACTCGTGACCTGTAATTAGACTATATCCAATCTGCTTAACTATACCTGCACACAGGCCCCTACCTTTGTGCCTATTCGGGGGAAAGACTTGCAGAGTGTTTGTTTGGCCTTTGGGTGCTCTACCTGGTTGTGAGGGAACATTTTCTATTTCTCTTTGATCTCATACTGCTACCAGAAGCATCAAGCTCCACTCGACTCGCCCCAAATGCGACTGCACTCTGGTTGCATCTCTCATCGAAATTATTTTGTAAACTTAATTAAGAAAGAAATGAAGTGAGAAAAGAAAAAACTGAATAACCCCCAAAGGCAGTTACTCTTCCGTGAAACTTAATTAAAAATAAGATGGATTTTTCAATTGCGTGTCATAATTAGATTGGAGGGGCAGTAAGTGGGACAGGGGATTTGAGTTGACTGCAAGTAAATGATTGTGGAATTATAATAGAAAGACATGTCTTTCTCTCTGTTACATTACCAAACTTTTTTGATAAATAATAAAAAATTATCTTGATAAATATTAACAAACTAGTCTTTTATCTCAAATTGTAAATATCTTAGCAGCAAAATCTATTATTTTAACAAATGAGATGCATTATTCAATTTGGTAAAATAGGCTTTCGTTCCAGGCAGAAAGCCTGTCGGGGACTCGTAAGATCTTCATGTATGCATGACTCCCAAGGAAGCGAATATTGTCCTGAACTTTCGGAGGCCTCAATCTAGCCAGCCCGGGATAATAGGAACTGGCTCTGAAATTTCCAGAGTGTGTTGCATATGGCTTCTTTTTGTCAACTCTGCATAGGTCGGATCCCAATCGATGAGTGTCCGCCCAAAGGAGGTTCAAGCGCCGACCTCCTTAAAACTTAGTCATTGAATTAGTCCAAATCAATGGGTCGGGTTATTTCTGAGAGTACATAGTTCCTTAATCTCAAGTTAAAGGGATGAAGAGACCGCATTGTTTAGTATCCGCCCTAGGAGGTTCAGGGGCTGACTATAAAACTTAGTCATCGGATTAATCCAAATAAACGGGTCGGATTATTTTCTGAGGGTACAATTTTAAAGTGTTTTGTGTAGCCTAAGGAAGAAATTTTGAGGTATTCAATGCGAATCTTCGTTCCTACCTACCCACCCCCCAGTCTCATAATGAAATTTCCAGAGCAGGAGCCGTCAAACATCACACTTGAGATGAAAACAACAGCCTCAATCAACAGAAGTATCCTACGAACTTAATAGACGTCATGATGCAACCCTACAGTATCCGATTAAAAAATATTCACTATCCTAACATAACTGCTTTGTAATAACATCTACACCAGTCATTAATCCTTAAAAGAAAGATTAATTATTAAATTGTTCCTTACATTTGTTTCATACTTTTCGTTTTAATTTCTATAGAAACTCTACGTTATAATTCCTATACGAGCAAGTTGTTTATGTTTAGTCCCTTCCAAAATAGTTACCAAGTAACTTATTTAGCTTTTCTAAAACTGCTACAACACAGAATCTGGCAGAGTAAAATTGCCAGAAATTTTCTCAACCACCAAAAGTCTAAAATAATTAAGGGATTTTGTAGTGGTTTTACACTAATTTTGGGTCAGCTTCAATCTAACAGATTTACTTGGTAACCGATGGCTGGGACTAAAACATAAATATCTGCCTGTTTTTAGGAACTAAAATACATAGTTTCCACGTATACGGACTAAAACACAAATTTGTGGGCAAGTGTAAGAACCAAATGAATATTTAAACGTAGAAGAAATATGTTTAAACCAGGTAAAGAAAACAGAAATTTAAAGATATGTGGAAAATCAAACCTCTTTGGTGTTTTCCTCATTTATCGGATTGAACATTTTCCCAGTGCTTGCTGCACCTCTAGTCAAATCTCCAAACTCATTAATAGACCAACCATGCTTTCCTGGTGACAGCCCACTAAAGGTGGCTTCAATCCTAGCTAGTTCCATATTTACTTGAGCTAGGCGAACAACACCAAAAATATCTGGACCTTTGAATTCGGAAACAGCAGCTGATATCAAGAAATCTGGAAGGAAAAAAAGAAAGATTTAACTAAATCAGAAGTTATACGACAGCTGAAACCATGAAAACAGAAGTCAAAACATATTGCTGACAATCATATTAATCAAATGAGTCGCTTAAAAACAACTGCCATATTGTGTAATAAATGGTGTAAGAGGATAATTAAATACAAGGAAAACAGGAGACATCACACAACTAAAAATATTTATTTAAAAAATAAATTGATAGAACATCACGTATCTGTGTTGCAGTCTAAGTTAAGCAAGAACAAGGTTATTCCAAATTGGGGTTGATAAAGAGAATATATAAAGTCGTCACTACAGCTAGGGGAGAAACAATGAGTATGACAAATGAATACACAAATTTTAGTGAAACCACGAAATCAAATACCATTATACCTCATCTTGCTCAAGGAAATACTAAAGCTGTTTACAACGTAATTTGCATAACAAATGATGCTGCCTGCAGTGTCAAAATCCAGCAGTGTCCTTCATTCTTCACCGACATATTGATGGTATATGTATGACAAAAGCATACGATAGCTCATATTTCACACATGACCTTTTTGGAGTGTCAGAAAAATAACACAGTCAAGGATTTGAGGGTGGGGGCGGGGAGGATCCAGTTTAAACTATTCTCTTAAGTCGAAAGGCTATAAGACATTGATGGAAGAGTTGTTTTTACTCTACAATTGCCAGCGATAGACAATAATAAAAAAACAAATAGAAATCCTATATAAGATATTCTACTGCTTCAGTAAATAAAAATAAGAACTAATAAATAATGAAAATGGTACAATGTAGAAAAAAATAGCACAGAAAAGCACTATCCATGTAATATGATCACTTCGGAGCTTCAACCAGTAATGCATATAGGTAGAGGCTTAAGGTGGAAGACTTGAAAATGTCTCCTGATAAGGATAGGACATTGTGAAACGTTAGATAAATTTATTTTAAGAAGAATGGTTGATATAACTGTTCCATCCCTCCAACTCTGCTTTGTGTTGCCATGAACCAAATTGGACTGACGCTCAATAGCACATTGATTCTGAATTCACATTTCTGGTACTTCTGCTTACTCAGCAACACCATTCACAAAGGAAAGAAACTAAAAAACAATGATGGATTGAGGAAACAAATAATCAAAGAGGATGCAATACTAAGCCATAGAAGGGGAGAATCGAATCAGGGTCTGATTTGAGGATGGGGAAGGGTTATTCAGCCAGTGGGCCGCCTTGGTTGAAATATCCACAATTTCAAGAAGTGCTGGCATTGCCGCCATCCAAGTCATAAAAATGCCTGCCACTTGATCCAAAAATCTTTCCTCTCCCCCCAAAAGGGCTTGCCTATGGGATACAGCCTAGGATCCAGTATGATCAGAACCACAGCCACAGTGAACGTGATGTTTGGGAACAAATGGGTCGTCAAGGAGCTCATTCTTACATTGTCAAAATCAGAAGAGAAGATTTAGGGGTATCATGCAGACAACATGGCTCCCTTCATCATGGTTACAGGCCATTAGAGTTGAGCCAACTGAGTTCTCAAGCAAGAATGACCTGTATTTCGTGCTGGCCAACTCCTTATTTCCAATTTGGAGAAAGGGTTTGGGTTCAGATCCACAGGGGGGAAAAGTGAGAAATCAAGAAAGAAAGGATGAAGAGGGGGTTAAATTGGAAAAGACAAAGATTAAGCGAAAAAGGAAAAAAATCTGAACTGTCAATTTTAAAACAAATATATCTTAACAGTTAATAATTGTTTCCCACAATGAGAGACATCCTCAAGTCTCCCAACCTAGCCTCAACCTAATACATTAATGAAGTCATATACCTATAGAAACAGGGCATTGAATCCTTGTAATTGAAGGGAATATAACAAATGTATCTTCCATCAAGCCTTAGCAGTAAATTATTCAAAAATGTTGAAAATAAAAGCTAAAGCTTCTAATTTTTATTTTTTGTTCGTTTATTGTATAACAGACTTGGAACCAAAATGTGGAGACTAAGGAATATCCTATTAGGTGTACAGGTTGTATGCCTTCATATGTTACCAGTTTTCAAAGAAAGGGAGCTTATTTCTCTCTCTATGACAGTGAAAGAAGTAGGGAAATGAACTACTGTGACCAGGATGTATTTTAAAGGAGCATACAAACTCAAGTTTTAAGATGTGACAATAACCACACTAAACATCCCACTTCACAATTATCACACTCATTCCTCCAAATAAACAAATAAAGAGTAAACCCCTAGCCTTCATTTTCGCAGATTTTACAATCTCATGTAAGATGATTGAACTTAGAAAAGGTCATACTCTATATTAAAATGATTTGGTAATATTGAATTTGAAATAAACTCCACATAAAATGATTAGATGCGTGTCCAAATTAATCTCACTCGCATTTTTTACTTTGAAAAAGTGTGTGTGAAATTGGTTTTGGGTGCTAACAAAGCATGCACAGTCATTAAGGAAAACTTAGCATAAGAAAATTAGCAATTCAAATCGTGAAAAAGCAAGAAATTAACTAGCAAACCTTCCGGTATCCCTTGTCCAATTAACCGGGCTTTTCTACCAGTCTGCTCCAAGGCTTCAGTCATAGTCTTAACCGGCGATGAACCAAGAATCCTTACAACCTGATTGCTCAAGTCCACCTGTACGTCCTTTACTCCTGAAAAAAAATGCGAGCACCCAAACAACATGAATTAAGAAATCTATGGGGTGCTTAAAACCACTAGAATTGTGAATTGATTCAATTTAATTTCAGTAAATCAGCTCAAAATAAACCTGTTCTGGTCTAAAGTTCCTCTACTTATGTCAGAGTTTACCTAGTCTCAGAGAATTCAAGTGTGTACAACCTATGGGAATATCTTCCTCTTTTAAAGTCCCCCTTAGCATCATTATTGGAAAGTTTTTAATTGTTTCCATGATCTTCTCTAAAATATTGGGAACAGAGACTACGTCCATATTTGTTTCCCCCAATCCCAATCCAGATTGTGGGGAGAGGCTACATCATAGGTCACGAGAACTTATCTTATCAAGAGAAACATGCATGGGCACGGTAACGGCAACCACTACAGCTAATGCCCGATATACCTCAAATCCTGTCCGATAAACTTTGATCGGTTGGAGGTTACAAACTCCAATTCCATTCATTCATGGTTCCAAACACGTCGAAGACAGACAATAAGTGACACAAGCAGGTCCAAGCACTTCACGAAACACTTACCATTAATCTCGTGCAACTTATTTTTGACAGCAGTAACACAACCTTCGCATTTCATATCCACCATGTACTCCGTCTGAAATCACAATAAAAACAAATTAGAACTAGCTAAGAATTTGACTTAACCGAGCGAAATAGTGAAGAGAGAGAACATGTAACTGACCAGTAGCTCGGGCAAGACGGAATCAGGCTGCGAGAGAAAAGAATGGAATTATTGGATTAGAGAGGAATTAAGTAATGGAGAGAAAAGTAAGAGAGGTAAGAAAGAGGAACCTGTGAAGAGAGTTTGTGGTCCATGTGGAGAACAGAGGGAGGGGTGGCAAATGTTTTTAGAAGGGCGAATCTGTTGGGGGAATCGGAAGATTGGGAAGAGCGAGGGAAAGAAGAAGAAGAAGAAGATGGAGAAGAGGAAAGAGAAGATAAGGCGAAGGCTGCAGGAATAGCTGCTACAGCAGTTGCTGTGGTTGCTACTGATCTCAGAAAAGCCATTTTACTCCAACTATTCCTTTATTTATTACACTGCTCCCCTTACCTCACAAAACAAAATGCACTCAGGGCGGTAGGTAGCTACCTCTATGTTTGTTCCATGCCCCTCAATTCTAGAAGGATCCACACTTCTCCACCTTGCACATACTTTTCACTTTCATTTGGATTTTTTTCTTGGGTCCATCAAAATTGCCTCAAAGCAGACCACAACATTTGAGGCCCAAACACACTGTCCAGCACATGGCTTTTTCTTATATATTTTTTTCGTCCAAATTATGCATATATAACATAATTTAATAATGACAGTGAAAGGTTAAAAGTAACCCATTTTATAAGCTTTTAACGTTCACAATAAACGTAAAAAATCAAATATTTGATAATGTTTAGATTTAAGGTTCAATAATGTTAACTCTTTGAAAATAATAAATTTCTTCAAAAATGAAGAGTACTTTATTTTTTATTTTTGAGAAAAGCATAAAAAATAACATCTAAATTATAAATTTTAAAACGTAATACTTGAAACCATTATAAACCAATTTTTGGTCGAGCCTGGCTGATTTCTTTTTATAATTTTTAATTAATTTATCGATTCTCGAACTAATTCAACTCAATTTTGTAGTTTAAATGAAGCCACTGGTCCAATCCAATTTTTACTCCAAAAGTACGGGCATTGCATTATTTTCACTTATTCTCAAAGAAGAATACACTATTAATGGAATATTCACGTGCCTTTATATAAATAACATTAGAAAATTTATGATGTGGTATTACTTTAGTTGCTTAAAAGTACCGATCATGTTTGTCAAAGATGTGTTCAAAACAGAGAACATATTCTTGAGATTCAGAATATTAGCCAAAATAATCCATTTTTTTATAAATTTTAAAAGGATTCTATTACTCTAACTTTATAGTTTATCATTTAATTTACATATACATACATATTTATATATTAGGCAACAATCATAACAGAATAAATGTGACTCTTTCCGTCCCCTGTACTCAATATGGCAGGAAGAGGGTAAAATTAATATCTTTAATATATCTGACATTTTTATTTGAATATAAAAATATATATAAAAAATAATAATCTCAATCTGTTTAAACAAATAATGTAAAAACTGGTAAACACTTATATAATCTTTTAAAAATATTGGGCACCTTATTTATCATGGGCCTTCAACCATCGCACCCAGACGAAGCCCAAACCTTTATTACATTTATAAGAATCAAATTAAAATATTATATAAAAGATAACTACGATAAAAAATAATTCGTTAACATTCTACGTGTATAAAAACCAAATTAATGTTTTTATACAAGGTAATCAAGGAGAAAACATATTAATATAAAGATAAATTATATTTTATTTTATTTTTTATAAAAGTACAGAGTCCACAGATAATTTTATCATCCGAGTTTGCCAACACACTGACTAAGAACTCTCCAACATTTACCCTTGTTTAAAACAGAGTCAAACAACTCCATTGGTGGTGCACAACATTTTTACCTTATGTAATTCTTAGCTCATTTTAACTTTTAAATAGACACACACTTGTTTTGGTACTAGCTGAGTTAGAAGTAAGAAAACTGGGGAAGAGCTTGTGAAGACAAAATAATAATAATTCATAATAACAACAGTCCACTGTATATAAATGGTGCAACCAAAAGCACCACAAATAAGTCTACAAACAAAAAAATGAGAAGAAGAATGAATGTCCATTCCGTAAGCAAACTATTTTACTCAATTGAATCATAGGTTCCTAACGAGGAAAATCACAAGAAAATACAATCAAATGACTGAATAGTGGAGTGAGGACATAGTACAAAGATAACTTGAACATAGGATATAGGAGGCTCCGAAGGCTAAAATGCCACCTTAATTAAACATCATAGATACCCAAAACAAGAGGAGGAAAGAAATCCCGGTGAATGTTACTTTGCCTGCTCCTCCTTGGTCACCTCCAGGAACGGCTGCAAGGGACAAAATTCAATGTTTGTGAAGGAAGAAAAGAAAGTGTACTTTACAAACTGCAAATTTCAACTACTTGGAAATTTATTACAGATGTGTGCCTCACACGCAAGTTGATTTGACGAATAATCGTTTTGTGGTTACTATTTTTTGTTCAAGGGAAGGTTCGTGCCAACATAGGCCTCGTGAAAGATAGTGGGTGAGAAAAATGAGAAAACGAAATTGCGTATTTACGCTTTATGGTTGTTGTGACTTAAATTCAAGCTCATTAATGGGTACAGTACCACATAGATACATATTGTATTAAGTTAATCTCAGTTCCCTCTTGCAATTTCATTTGAAAAGTCTATTTGTCGTAATGGATATGTAGAATAGAAGGATAAGGGAGAAATGTTGTAATAAAAAAGTGAGAGAAGTGGTTGGTAGGTAGACAAGAATACGCGTCATTTTGGCCATTTCCAAATTGATATTTGACTATCTGATTTAATTAAATATTAATCATATTTATCAATTCAAAATTAACTGAACCAAATTAAAAATATAAAGAATGGGCATTTGTAAATTTTAAAAAATAATACAGAGATACTTTTTAATTTAATGAAAGTGTATCATATCATACGGAAGTTTAGTCTGAAATTTAACGGTAAAAAATTCTTCGAAAATTATTAAAATAAAATAACAAATTTATCTGGAAAATAATAAAATATTCGTTAGTCAGATTATCGGAAACGTATATTCATGAAGGTGATGAAAGTCAATTATTAGTATCATCTACCACTTTTTTCTGTTGAATATTATCATCAGCCATAAACGAAGCATGTCAGAAGTAAATTAAATTTGGGGAGGTTGAAAGACGTTTTTACCTGGTGGTGATCTTGAAGCTGGAGATGGAGCTGAAAATTTGGAAGTAAAATGTCAAGAACAAAATTAGTACTACTGTGCTGCTAGAATCAACCGTAACTAATGCACTCATCTGAAAACACACTCAATAACATCCGTCCAAATCAGAACGCTGTGAACACAAACTTTGGACGGCACGAAAATACCAAATAACAGATCTAAAAGAACGACTCAATTTGTTCAAAATCCATAAAATTTGTAGGATTATTGGAAGCAAGTAATACATAAACACACACAAGAAAAGGAAAATTCAAGTGGAGAGTAAAACTCGTAGTTGTGATATCATAGGTTAAATATGTGTATGAAGGTATGAAAGTGAATTGAATTTTTTGAACGGAGTCGCAAAATAGGCACAGAAAAAAAAAAATATATGTACCGTTGTTGCAGCTGGTGAGATCACTGGTGACGCCGCAGCGGCGACTGAGAGCGAGAGCGTTATCGACGGAGATATTGAAAGTTTGAAGCAGGCCAGGGGTGTAGAAAAGGTTGCAGAGGCAAGTGAGTTCGGTTTCGACGGTTCGTTTGAGTGGGTCGCAGCAAGAACTGGGTGGGGTGGAGGTGGAATTCAAGTAGTCCATGCATGGAATCAGCTCTTGGGCGCAAGTGGCGCTAGTTCCAGATTGCGCCTCTGCCAAACTCATCGTCAAGGCCAAAACCACCACCAGCGACATCAAACATTTGCACGCTCCCATTTTGTCTTGTGTTTTTTTCCCACTCCAACGATTGATCCTGTCTGTGTCTGTGGAATATGGATCCCTTTTCTCTGCGTTTCTTACCGTGCGGTTCCTTTGGGGTTGTTTTGTTAGGTGAGAGGTGCGGTTCTTTTCCTGCTTTATAGACCCTGTTGTTGCCTCGCTGGCACGATGATGTACGCTATGATGAAACTCATGGTTAATGTTTATTCTGCAATACATTTTGATGAAATTGGTTTTTAATAAATTTTACATTAGAGTTGAAATGTATACGGTGATGTGAGAAATTATTGGTGGTGTGAATTACCCGTACTTTATGTTGACAAGTCCACCAACTTTCGCTGTACGCGTCACTTCATCTGATCATTGTAAAAAGGATTAAGGATATTTTCAGGGTAGAGTAGAAGGATTAAAAGACTTTCAAACGATATTATTTTATGAACGAAGCTTGAATAAATTTTTAGATTACGTAATTTATTTTATTTTTTTATTTTAAATTTGTCTTTAGAATAGGTCATTAATGCATCAGTACATAATAATGTTAGCAAGTGCTTTGTAAATAAGTGATGGAATTAATAACCAATGTTGGTGTAAATATATAAATGATTCTCATCAAATACGCGCTCTGAACAGAAAGTTTGAAGTCATCAAAGATTAAAATGAAAATAATATAATTTATAAAGATT
>Ga0123340_1003931_pt1 | contig 14000 bp, 6 predicted proteins | sample SirMexnodulemix_FD_89961 | JGI IMG/M metagenome (GOLD analysis project Ga0123340, IMG submission 89961) | Root nodule microbial communities of legume samples collected from Mexico - Siratro Mexico nodule mix | ecosystem: Host-associated > Plants > Roots > Nodule | place: Mexico: Nepantla... | reverse complement strand
TATTTATTTTATTTTATATTCAGTTACGCTCTGATCTTATTTATTTTTTAATCTCTAATTTTTGCATTGGTCTTATTTATTTTATCTCTAGATACACATTGATTCTATTTATTTATTTTATCTCTGCTCCTATTTATTTATCTCTAGTTATGCACGGGTCCTATTTATTTATTTATTTTAATCTCTAGTTACGCACTGTCTTATTTTTTTATTTTATTTTATCTTTAGTTATGCATTGTTTTTATTTATTTATTTTATCTTATCTCTAGATAAGCATTGGTCCTATTTATTTATTTTATTTTATCTTCAGTTATGCACTGATTCTATTTATTTATTTTATTTTATCTCCAGTTACGTATTGGTCTTATTTATTTTATATCCAATTATGTACTCGTTCTTTTTATTTTATTTATTTTTAATTCTAGTTACGAATTGGTCTTATTTATTTTATCTTCAATTTTATACTAGCGTTATTTGTTTTATTTCGTTTATCTTCAGTTTTGCACTAGTTCTATTTATTTTATCTTCGATTATGCACTGGTCTTGTTTCTTTTATTTATTTTATCTCTAGTTTTATCAAAATTATATTTATTTAAAGTTAATGTTTTAATTCTTATTTTATTTTATTTTCTAATAATTTCAATATCATTTTTATATATAAATGCATATAAAGTAAAATTATGTATTTTTTATGAATTTGGATAAAAGAAAGTTACCTATATATTATGTTTTACTAGTTGTATCTTTTGAATGTTGTGTAAAATCTATGAATTTCTGATACATGTGACATAACCTGGTGGTCATTATATTACGTGATTATTGAAAATGTCATTAATATGTTTGTTGTGAAAGAGTCATAGGTTTCAAAGTGTTGAAACCAAGGTATTGTATGAGTGTTTGTTTTTAGAAAGTTGGAGTTTGATACACTGCGGGATGAAAGACAGAGATCGGATGGGGTTTAAGAAAGTATTTCAAGTAGGTGAATATTTGGATAATTCATAATAACGCCCTAGACTAGGATATTTCACAATCCAAACTTGGTACTATCCAATACGTGCTCAACATCGCCAATGTTACATAGTGAGTGTGTGTATGTGTGTGTCTATATATGTGTGTGTGTATGTCTCTTTCATTGACAGATGACCAAAATTCTCGAGAAAATAATTATAATTGTACCAATGTTTTGATGAGATATACTCAATTTCTAAAAACTTTTCATGTTCAGGTTGGATCATCAAAAGTGGTATATGGATTCATGTCTCAAAGTGAAAGTAATTCTTGTGGTTTTAGGTCGAAAGTCGTATGCCCCATTGTTTGTGATTGTGATTATAGGCCCCCATTGTTTGTATTGTTTATAAGGTTTATTAAGATTAATATTTAAGGTTTATAAAGACCTCACTTCTTTTGTGTTTTTATTTCATATGTACCTAGTGTACGGGTAGAAACAAAACCTGCCTAGTAAGAGTTGTAAATAAAAAATCTTTGGAAGACTTTTCGGATGATTGACTTGTGAAGAACCTAGCTCAATTATCGTAGAATATATAAAATATATAGATAATTCTACATTATAACATGGATTTTTATTGTACAAAACTTATATGTCGTTTGTAATATATTATGAATATTTAAAAAAACGTGAAATGTTGACATACATTTATATCTGTGAAAAAATAGTGTGTTCTATTTTCTCTACGAAAAGTTTATTTTAAAAAACATTACTCTCAAATACTAATTAAATAACAAATACTTGTATAATAGTTAGGTTGTTACAAAAAATTGTCAGAAAAAATTCTACACAAGGTTAGTTTTCCATCAACTCACAAACTCGTTGCCTTAGAGTTTTGTGTTGGAGGTGGTGTCAATCCCTTACATGGGTTAGACTCACGTGTCATTGTTGTTGAATTTCTAAGTAATCCCCTTTCAAAAGTCTTCCTAGCAAGGGGTTTCAAGTAAGTGTATCTTGTTATATTGAACATAGATACAAGTAAGAGTCACCAATAAGGTACTTGCGATTAGAAACAATTTCACTTTATGGGAAGTGTACCAACATGGAAGGCAACTTAGAGGAATTCATCAAACCAAAACTCCTATCAACCAAGATCATACTCTAATCTATAAAATATTGTACATACTATATTTTATACTAGTTTGTCTAACACAATAGACTACTTTTAGTTCTCAATCAACAAATTTACTTTCACTAGGCATTCTAATGTTGCAAAGTGCAATCAAGTATTGTTTGGGATTGTAGTCATCCCAACTAACCATTTGAGTATTCTTTGGGATCATAGTCATTTTGATTAACCCTTTAAGTATTATTTGGGATCGTAGTCACTCCTAGCTAAGCTTTTAAGTATTCTTTAGATCAATCATAACCACTATTGGCTAACCCCTTGAGTATTATTTGGGATCGTAGCCATTCCTAGCTAATCCCTTGAATATTCTTTCATATCACAACCACTCCTAGCTGATCTCGTTCAAGTATTATTTTAATAAGCCACTTCTGACTCAATGAGTATTCTTCGGATCACAACCATTCTTGGATGACCCTGTTTAAGTATTATTTTAATAAGCCACTACTGACTCAATGAGTATTCTTTGTCAAATAGTCAATTGTGTCTAATATGAAGCATTTTGTGACGTATGATCAACAGATAATTGGTTTTTCCTACTAGAGAGAGATTGCGTCTTTTGATTATTACAAGGTTTAAGAACTCTCTCGTAGTTTGCTTGATGAACATTCATAGTGTTCTACATGAAGCTTTTTGAGGCACAAAAAGTTTGAGCATCATTTCAACACAGTGCAACACCCTCTCTCTTATTCTTATTCTTGAAAGGTAGCTTTATATAGGCGCTAGAAGAATATAGTCATTGCAAATCTTTTTCTGGTTGAGTAGTTTCAACTCACTTGAATGCCTTATCTGCGTCTAACGAGCTTCTTAGTGGACTACGCATAAAATGCACTTAATGTAGCTTTAAATGTTCCTTCTTCAATAAACAACATCGTTGATATTTATCTTCTCAGGTAGTATAACTTTTTGTATCAAAATATGGTAAAAGTGCACACCGTATTGGGTAGATAGTTGGACCAGAGTTGAATAACGTTTGTGTCAGGTTGTTGTTGAAGAAAATGTCTTTAACTTTTTATTTAAGAGATCACTTAATGTGATTTATGCTTGAATGGATCTCCTTGGTGGACGAAAGCAACAAACATTTCCTACAATATAGAATAAGCGTATAAATATTCAACAAGTATAAGACTAGCTTAATTTATGATCGTATCATTTAAGTATATTGATGCCTTATCAGACTTAAAATAAGATTGCATAATGTTATATCGTTTAACAGATGAAATATTTACGTCTTTCATAATCCGTTGTTGAAAGAAACATTCATCTTACAGATGATGCATGACCATATTTTATGCTTTGTTGTATTTAAACATTTAAATCAAAATCATGGATGTTAAATTTTCCTAACAATAATTTATTTTATTTTAAATATATTTAAAAAGTAAATAAAAAGATTTTTAATTTATAATTAAAATTCTTTATCTTCAAATAAACGTGGTTTATTAATAATAACACACACACACACACACACACACACACACATATATATATATATATAATATTTATGTAACCTATTTTATTTTAAATCTTTTTCTCCTCCCAAAAATTCCCTCTATGCTACCTTCCCGTTTTTCTCTCTCCTATGACACTCATTTTGTTTGCATCTATCTTAACTCTTCCCAACCTCTTCTGGTAGAAAGAGTTACACCCTAACTATTAATTATAACTTCTAGCCTAGTGGTAAACATTCAATCCAACAAATAATATTAGAGCCAAGGTTACGAGTTCAATTCCAAATGGACAGTTGTTTAGGGGGAGATTATTGCAGGTTACACAATTGTCTTGTGGCGTATTGTTGAGGGGACTAACTATCAACTATAGTTTTTGTATCTAGTTGTAAGCACTTGATCCTACATACATCCTAGTGCTTCATTGTAAAAAATCTTGAGATCATAAAGGATGCATGTGGACATTGGCCACTACTTTGACAAGGTCTGGTAGAGTTGGTGGAGGTGCTCAGAACAAAGGGGACGTGGTTTGGGGTAAGTTAGGGTGATGATTTTGGCAGTGTTAATTGTAATGGGGAAGGGGGTCTTTCCGAAAATTGGTTTTTGGAATAAGGTTCCGAAATACAAAATCTATAAAGTTGTTGTGAGAGAATTATAACCTTTTGAAGTTAAATTTCTAGAACCTTTTTTTATGTTATGAAAAATGAAATCCAGGAGTGGGTGTTATGTATGGTGCAAACTTTATATTACGAAAAGGATAGTCAGGAAGGCATAATTTCAATTATGGAAATCATATTCCATAATTGAAATTATGGCTTCTAGAATCTTCTTTTTGTAATATAAAGTTTAACTTTGTTATGAAATAGTTATTACTATTTGGTCAACGTCAAATCATTGGTTTAATTGAATAAGTGAAAAAAATATATAGGTCTTTCTTTTCTCTTTGCCTTAAGTGGATAGATGTTTTGAATTGAAAGATCCATTTCGAATGGATGAATCTCAATTGAATGAAATATCTGCAATATTCCAACCGAACCAAAATTCACAACAATATATATGATAGTTGAGATAGTAAAACTAAGAAACATTTGTATTAACATGCACCATTAAGATAATTTCAATATATGTATCATTGAAATTAAAATTTTAGTTAATTATAAATCCTAATTGACAAATAGATATGGCAATTTGTCTTATTGAGATATCGAAAACAAATAAGTATTGAATTTGGTTATATTTTTTGGCTTTCGAATGACATTTTCCATAATGGGTTTTGGAGTTTATTTTCTAGAATTGGTATGTTGACTTTTGGAATGCACTTTTTGTAATAGGTTTATTGAATTATGGAATACATTTTTTGTAATGGGTTGCATTGCAGAATCCACTTTCCATAATGGGTTTGTTAGTTGCAGAATCCACTTTCTATAATGGGTTTGGTAACTTGCGGAATTCACTTTCCATAATGGATTTTTTGAGTTGTGGAATGTACTTTTCGTAATGGGATTTTTTCCTTGTGGAATTCACTTTTCAAAATGGTTTTGTTGAGTTGCAGAATTTATTTTCCAAAATGTTACATGTTATGAATTTTTACTATCTAACTAAAAGTGAATTTTTTCCTTTGTAGAAACATCATGGTTGTAGGATTCTTCACGAACATATTAGATGAGGGTGATGTGTGGGGGATAAATGATTTTGATACTGTGCAGTCAATAGCTTCTAATGCATTTGATAATGAATGCAGGACACATGAATGTAGTGATGCATTTTTGATAGATAAGGTAAAGGTCATTGACATAAATGTATGTAGATATTATTATATGAAGCCTATTTGGTGTATGAAATATGACAGTGTGATATGTTTTTATAGGTATTTTCTTCTCGAGATGACCTTTTGAAGTGAGCTAGAAGGGTTGTATATGACTTAGGTTTTATAATTGTTATATTAAGATCAAATACATGAAATGGCCAATGAGGAAGGAAAACATATATATTATTAGGTTGTGAGAGAGGAGGTAAATACATACGATACAAAAAGGACTTAAAGGTTACTGAAAGTGGAAGTATGAAACATGATTATCCTTTTAGGTTATAAGAGAAATCGGTCAAAGGTGGTGAATGGTGGATTGTAAAGTTACTTTGTATCTCATAATCACAACTTGGCAGATACGTTGAAAGGTGATTTATATCTTAGGAGTTTAACACCTAATGAGAAGTATATGATTGTTTATATGACAAATACTGAAATGAAACCTATAAATATTTTGCTAACAATAAATGAGCATAATGAGAAGAATTTGACCACCATCAAGCAAGTTTATAATGCCATGAATGTGTATCGAAGATCAGAACGAGTTTGCATAACTGAAATGCAACAATTAACAATGTTACTTGAGCGATACATGTATCTTCATTTGTGTAATTTTGATGAGGCTATGAATGTGGTGAAAAATATGTTTTGGACACACCCTGATTCAGTTAAACTACTAAATTCGTTTAATATTGTGTTAATGATGTATAATACCTATAAAACAAACAGATACAAGATCCCCTTACTTGAGGTTGTTGGTGTAACCTTAATGGGTTAACCTTTTTTGCGACATTTGTTTTGGTCGAATTTGAGGGTAAAAGTAATTTTGTGTGGGCCCTTGAGATACTTAAAGGGTTGTTTCTAAGAGTTTATGCTTACCTTAGAGTCACAATTAGTGATAGAGATATTACTCTTACAAATATAGGTGTTGTGTTTCCTGAAGCTTGTAATGTTCTATGTTGATTTCACATTAATAAAAGTGTGAAAGTTAAGTATAAAATATTAGTGCATTCAAGAGAGGCATGTCATCAGGTGATGGAAGCTTAGGGAGCTACTGTGAATTGTGATGATGTATAAGGATTTGAACATCGTGTGCAGTCATTTGAAGTGGTATGTTCTCCATGGTCCATATTTGTTGATATGTGAAGGCTATTTGGTTAATTCCACACAAAGAAAAATTTATTAAGACATAGACAGGTGGGTTCATACACTTAAGCGACACAACAACTAACAGGTATGCAAGTCTTAACTATAAATTATTGTCTACATTAATTGGAAACCCAAGTATATTAATATTTGTTTCCGTTTGTAGGATTGAGGGTGCACATTGGAATTTGAAGATGATGCTTTATACCTCCATGGGAGACTTATACTTTTGTTGAGATTCTATTAACAAAATGATTATCTTGCAACATAATGCAATTAAAACTTCATTTCAAAAAAGTCTTCACATGGATAATGTGTTTAACGTGATAACATGTAAAAATTACTTAATTTTGTGCCAAAGTATGCTTTGCAAAACATTGCAGAAGGGATGAATCGAGTTAAATGGGTTGGCTTAGATAAAGCTTGATATGATTATACCCTTAGATCAACTCACGGTCTTCTTTGTGCTTGTGACTTGACTTCACTGGTGTAGGTTGCTTACCTCTACAATTAGTGCATACGAATACAATTAAACTTTTTGGATATTTCATCCGATGACATTGTTGGTAAGGTTAACATCAAGAATAAGTTGCATGAAATTGCATATTTTGATATGGCATCTTTGTGTGCACTAATGTCAAAAGTAAAAATAAAAGGTGTAGAAAAGGGTTGTGTGACTAAATTTGCAAGATCAACAAAGCGAATCCCATCTTATTTTGAGCATGTGGATGCCCTACATGCACAACATGATAGTTCTTCTACTTGAAAATCTGGTAAGGGAGTCAACCAAGAAACTCCTGAAACAAAATCAATTCATTTTGTAGCGTTTCATCCCTATATTGTTAATGTTGCTAATGTACAAGTTGATTACCATTGCAGTTATCGTGTTATTGCATTATTGTTAAGTATGGAAGAGAAGTCATGGGCTGCGGTGTCCAGAACCTTAAAGAACTTAGTCAATGGTGTTATGAATATGTTCAATTGTTTGAAAGTGATGAACAATATAAATATTTGAAAAACTCAATTCTTGTTAATCAGATGTCTATGGTACGAAGCAATTATTGTATTTGATGTACTTTATTTGGTATGTGAAGGTGTTCTAATACTAATTTATTTGGGTTTCATTGCAGGCAGGTACAAATAAATGGATAACCATACCAAATACAGGTTATGTTAATGCCAATCAATATAATATCATTGTTCGTTTATCTTTGTAATAGTCAATGATTATTTTCCATTTACGGATCCAACCCCTCATTGATTTCAAACAACATCAAATTATTTCAATTGTGCACATTTATGGAAATCATTTTGTGCAGGTACACTTAAATTAAACACATGCTAACATAACAAATCATTATTTGATTTTTAATTTGAATGATTTATTGTAAGTGAAGTTAGAAAACAGTTGTTCGATTTTACCAACTGATATGTTGTGGTCTACCTATTATTACTTGGTCATATCCTTACACTAGTCGAATGTAAGTTTTTTTCATAGATAATGACAACTAGATGTGTCAACACCCGATTTCATCCGGATAAATATAATTAAAAATAAAAATATAAAAAAATTGATGATTTGGTTATGTGAGTTATGCTATGTTCAAGACTATTCAAAATTGTTCAAGATTGATCAAGAGGTAAAAGATGAATGAAAAAATAGATAATGAGATATTCCAAAATACCTCTCTTTAAAAAAATAAAAAAGAAAAGAATTAAAAATAAATAAAAGAATTAGAAAAAAATACAAATTAAAAATAAAAAAATTCCCTTAACTCTCCGTAACTTCCCACTCAATCTTAACTTCCCACAACAAAATAAAGATAATAATTAAAAAAAAAAAGAATCAGTCAATCTTAAAACTGCTCTGAATCACCCATGTTCTCCATTTCACAATAATAAAAAAATAATATAAAAAATAAAATATGACCGTTCTCAAACTGTTTCATCTCACGTTCACCTACACTTCATCTTTGATAATAAAAAGAAAGAAAAAAAGAAAGAGACAATGTTTCAAAACTGAACTATTTCAATGCAGAATAAAAATAAATAAAATAATAAAAAAAGAGGATTCACTTTTGTAGTAAATGCTTTTACGTTAAAAAGATCTACTGATCACTTTGAGGAGGGGGAGAAATGAGAAGAAAAAGAAAAGAAATCATTGAGAGCAAAAAAAAAAAAGGAACACAGATAGAGCACACAAAAAGATTGAGAAGGAGAAAAGAGAAGATTGATCCCCCTATTTTAATGTCAACGAAAGCAAAAAACATTTAGAAAGGAGACTATCATTCTTAAAGAACCAATACAGGTACAATTTGTATTTTAAATTTTATATGGATCCCAGAAATTTGTAAGTTCTCTGTTTTTATCTTCCTATGATGTTTCTTATTGCTTTATCATCTCATGATTTTATTTCATATAAAGATTAAAAAATAAAAATATTCTTGTTGCATTGGATTTTTACATACTACTAAAAAAAATTCTTATTTTTAAATAATAAAAAATTCATCATTTTCCATGCATTCTTCCATGTATTGGGTTTCAAGAGCTCTGTTCAAGTTGACAGGATTAAAGTTCTCACCATTCTCACCTCCAAAACGCCCCAAGCCTCCAAGATTTCAAACCACTGCATCCCACAAGTTAAAAACCACCATTATAACTGCATCTCCATTCTTCTAGGGATTCCGCGCCATCATCCTCCCACCACAATACCAAACCACCATCTCTATCGTACCTCCCGCGCCTCCAATCGCGGCACCCCTAACCGCAACACCACCATGGTACCACGTCCACCAAAGCCCGCGCCTCCCAAGCATGCAAAACCCACCCCTACATCTTCTCCACCATGCAAGCCACCACACCCAAAACTGCAACCCAAAACACCTCCAAACTGCACCCAAAACACAACCTGAAACAACCCAAAAACTGCAACCTAAAACAAATCCAAATTGCACCCAAAGTTCAATCCAAAACAGCCCCAAAATCGTAATCCGAAACACCTCAAAACTGCACATAAAAACAATCCTGAAATTGCCTCAAAGCATCCAATATACACCGCCACTCCTTACCACCAAGCCCCACCGCCGTTCCTCACTGAGCCGTCGTCGCGCTACCCTGAATAGCCACCACCATCGTGCCTCTTCCTCATAGCCACCGCCGTTTGGGTTCACCTTGGGTAGACCAAACATTAGTTTGAAAGAAGGTGGTGGTGGCTTAGGGTTGAGAATTAGGCCTTGCTATTCGTACCCCCACATTACCATTGCACCCCAACCTAAAATGAGATAAAATAAAAAATGATTTTGGGCCTTTGGAGCTGGCCCAAAACTGCCACCTTTTTCATTTGTGCACCTTCATAGTTTAAGCTTATATTTTGCATGTTTTATTTTTTTAAAAATTTTAGCTCTTTAATTCTTTTTAATAAAAATAAAATTTGAATTCCTAAATAGTCATCCGCGTCATGGGATTTAATTTAAAAAATTAATTTCTTTTTGAATTTTTATTGAATTTCTAAATGGTCGTCCACGTCATGGGATTTAATTTAAAAGATTTTTAATTTCTTTTGGATTATCAAAAGGTCGTACGCGTCTAAGGATATCCAAAGTGAAGTTTTATATAAGTAATAAAAAATATATGTAAAAACTTTCAAAACTAAAAATATTAAACACCTCAACAATCGAATTTTCCCAAAGAACTATGTATCCCTGATTCTCCACCCTTGATGGAGATACGTAGGAGCAAGGTCAAATCTTGTCGGGTCCCTTTCAAAAATAAAAAAATTTTGTGTTTGTTTTTATTTTCATTTGTGTGAGAAAATAAATATTTTAAAAATTACACTCATTTTATTTATTTAATTAAAGGTACCGTCTTAGGACGGACGTTGTGGGGTGCTAATACCTTCCCCACACGTAACCGACTCCCGGACCCGAAATCTAGTTTTTGCAGAGTTGCTTTATCATTTTTTTAGTTTTTCGATAGTCTTCCATAATAAACTATGGTGGCGACTCCTTTTTCTAAATTTTTCAATTATTTTAAGTTTTTCTTTTGGATCGTCGTCCCCATCGTGACCCCCAGTTGCGACAAGATGACATTTGTAACTTATAGTTTGTATCCAACATTTTTGTACCTTAAGTAATAATGAAAAAAAATAAAATTTAGTGCATCACCAACATTTGTTTTTAATTATCCTTTAAACAATTAATTTAATAACCATCTATTGTTTATAAAGTTACTAAATTAAATAGTAAAGAAAGTCATAAATGAGATACAATTTAAACAAATTTATGTTAACTAGTAACATGTACACGTTCATAAAATATACAAATAAATAAATTAAGCAATTAATAAGATGATCAACAATCTCTTCGTCGCGACACCTCACGTACACAATCCTTTCTTGTGTGACTCTCCTCTTTAGCGTTAGGGCTTTGTGTGTCATCCCATGCAGACTTGCCCTCAATAACATGACCTTCATCAACCATTAACTACAAAGTCTCTATAATTCTTCGACAAATGCCTATGAGTATAAAAAATTATATTAATAATATAATAAGTTATAATAATAATAATGTAATAAAAATTTAAAAAAAAGAATAATGCGTGCTTACCACAATAGGATGGTCTAACTCACTGTTATGTGTTAGTGCAGGACCTCCTACATCTGCTTATGCATCGAGTGGTATAGCACCAAGACAATCATCATCATGCATCTAAATGATATATGGGTGTTATACCGACCGAAACTACACTATATATCATGGAACACATGCTCCGACACTAGGGATCACAATCACATCCTGATGACATATTCATGAAAATGCAACCAATGTCTATTCACTCATGTGTCGACGCATTAACTTTTATCACAACAAATGGATGTTGGGGGATGATCTGCACATATCCATACTACTGGAGGACACATTTCGACATGTGCTTAATCTGATGAACTACGAAAACAAAGAGATCCATTCAAGTGATTGACTTTCCTTGTGTTTATCAAACGAGGTAAATTGGACCGCACCTAACCCGATGTTATCGAATTGCAATCGCATAGTTCCAACTGCTAACAATCTGCCAACGTCATAACGCATGCACCGCAGGTGATCCTCTATGTAATCTACACACACCTATCTCACTCCTATAGTGGGGAAGGGCTCATCAATCCATGCATATAACAATTTTTTTCAACTTAATCAATGAAAATATAAATCACATTATTCCAAATTGTAATAATGTTCATTCAAACTACCTTGTAACAACGTAGCATACCTAGCTAGTTGCTTCGTAGATGCATAACTAGCATCTCGCAAATGCTCATACATGTGGGTCAAAGTCATTATTGCCCAAGAATATCCTCCAATCACCCACAAATTAATGAAAACCCCAAGTACAACACACTGAAAGAAGTTACACTTTTATCACGAAAATGGTGCAACTAACTAGGTACAACAAATAAGTTCGAGCAATAATTGTCCATTGTCTATTGGCACATGCGTCCTTATACACCTCTCTCAACCAACTTAGACGCACATGACCACCCCTACAATGACTAGTCTTCGTAGCGACGACTACATGGTCAAGACAAAGAGTCTTAACCAACAAATTCGTAGCCCTAGCTACATCTAAAGTAGGATACATGCAAAATTTTCTGACAATGGGTAGGTGTAACAAATTTTGACACATCATCCAATGTGGTGGTGAACTCCCCAATAGGTAGATCAAACAAGTTTGTTTCTCAACACCATCTCTCTACAAAAGTAGACAACAATCCTTTATATGTTTTGTTGTAGCTAGTATGAAAAGACTGACTAACCCTGACAACTTAACCACAACATATATGCGTTCGTGTGGCGCTCCCAACTTATTCATTTTTCTATCATGTGATACCAATTTCAGCTCACCATGATCTTACAACAACCAATGAATTTCACTTCACAACTCTAGTTAAAAAATAACACATTCATTTCAATGCATCTAAAAGTCTTAAGCCATTCCATATATACTATTCAGGAAACCAAATTTCGAAAGTCATTATGTTCACCCAATTGAGAAAACCAAATTCCAGAATTCCCTACACCCTACTCCATAAACCAAAATCCAGATTTATTTTGGAATTCCCTTTACCTTCGCCAATGAAAAAATGCTGCTAATGATCACTACAACTAACTATACTCTACCATCCATGCACAGAATTACAATTAATTTTACCAAAGTGCACCAAGAATACTCACTAAAGATAATGGTAAGACATGGAGAGAAGGTAGCCAGTGAGATAGCACCTAGAAAAAAAACCATCCACATATAGTGTAGTGATGGAAAAAGTAAAACAACAATAACAACGAAGAAGAAACCTTATCCGAAGAAGAAATCCTATTTTTTCTTTATTAACATATGAGAATATTTTTGATATTTTATTCACAAAATATGGAGTAGGAATCATGACATTACCGAATCCATGGCCTATTATTCATGAAGAATGTTGCAAAAGGCGTTTCTATCCATTTTAGAGAATTCCTTAATAGTGTGTTTGGATCCAAGTTTCCACTATAGTAAGAGACAGAAAAGTGAGATGATTAGCGGTTTGTTTCTAACAATTTAAGAGGAAATGGGAGCAAAGAAATGAGGAAGAAGAGGCGAAGAGGGTCTCTGCTGAAGGAAGATATTTAGACGAAAAGACATGTCATATTTATCAATTTACATTATTACCCTTGTTTTTTTATTACTTAACTTAAATGTCAATTTAAGTTTTTTTTTATTACTTTTTATTTTACTGTGGATTCACATGCAGAGAGATGAGTGAGAATCTGAAAAGACTGTGAAGCTATGTTACAGAGATTCTCGTAGCTTGGTAGAGATTCCCACGAAAATGGCAGTCATCGTTGACGATTTGAGGTGAATTTGAATTTCTTGTTGTTATAAAGTTGTGTTCTGCATGTAGTCCAATGCTAGTGGAGTGTCCACTGTTGAGCGAGTATGTTGGTGGTGGTTCCTTGAGTTCTAAGTGGCACTGTTCGTGGTCGAACACGGTGGGTGTTGGTGTAGGAAGCATCGTTCCTCAACGTACACAGTGGTACTGGTTCAGAAAGCGTTGTTCTGGTGTAGGAAGCGCGACACTGGTGCAGGAAGCGCTGTCCTAGTTTAGGAAAGACTCAGGTTTGGTGCCTTAATCGGTTATACATGCATTCATAACCGATTATACTTATATTTTGTATCTTTAATCGACTAAGAACCATACATAATCGATTATATCACCATTTTATACTGATAATCGATTAGGTTGATTAGATAATCGGTTATGTCATGTTTTTATACTTATATTTGATTATGTTGTTTTCTGTCGCAACCGGCGCCACGACGGGGACGGCGAACAAAAGTATATAATTTTTAATTTTCAAAACAGAGGAGTCGCCACCATAATTTATTAAAGGAAAAAACTATGGAAAAACCAAAAAAACTCTGATAAGGCAAGTT
>Ga0123340_1003929_pt1 | contig 14005 bp, 3 predicted proteins | sample SirMexnodulemix_FD_89961 | JGI IMG/M metagenome (GOLD analysis project Ga0123340, IMG submission 89961) | Root nodule microbial communities of legume samples collected from Mexico - Siratro Mexico nodule mix | ecosystem: Host-associated > Plants > Roots > Nodule | place: Mexico: Nepantla... | reverse complement strand
TAAATATATTTTTAATATAAATATTAAAAAAAAATAGAAGTTTATATAATAAAAAAAAAAAAAAAAAAAATAAAAAAAAAACATTTTTAAAAAGTTTAAAAAAAAAAAAAAAAAAAAAAAAAAAAAAAAAAAACTTATTCAAATGAGGTGTTGTGTAAGAAAGAAAAGAAGGGAAAGGGATGAGAGAAAAACGAGAAGAAAGAAAGGAATTCCCTTTCACATTGATTGTATCTGTCTCTTTACTGTTAGAGTAGATGGAAGATGATGAATGAAAGGTGATTGTGGAAGTTTGTATTTATAAATTTAAAGAAAAAAAATCATTATGTGGTGAAATTCACATCAAAAATCAATCAGTCATAAATGATTTAGATTTGCATGAAAGCGAGTGAGATACAAGTTTATCAGAATATACAGAATTTTCCCAATAGTCATTTTTATTGTTATCAAATTAATTGCATATACCTATAAAAATTTTACTATTTTTCTATTTTCTTTTTCTTCCTTCATACAATCTCACCTTTTACTATATTTTTCTTTATCTTCTTTCTTTTTTCACTCTCAATTTTTCTACTTCCTAATTCAAACTAATTAATTGCCTGAGAAAAGATAACAGAAAGGACGAAGAACGTTTAAAGAGACAACTCATTTTGTCTCGTTATCTTCTTCCATCTTTATCTTAAAAGAATTTTAACAAAAGCGTGACACGTTACAGTGAAACAGTAGAGTGAAGAATATTAGAGTCCAGAGCCACTCACGACACAACATACCACGATGCCACAGTCCTAAATCATTGGTTGAGAAAACTCCGATTCACTCACGTTACTGTCTAACGTTCAAAATTCCAACATGAAATGACCTCAGCTTTATCCCTGTTTTCGGATTAAGAAAAATGAGTAATAAAATTTCCTCAATCAAACAAACTCGCAGGTTCTTTTGTTTGTACTAATTACAACAGAAACTGAAATTATATAAAGGTGCCAAATATAGAGCACAATATCACTTACCTTAACTTCACTTTGTGAATTATGGTAATCACAATGAACATGTTTTCGCTGCTCTGCGTTTTTGTTACCTCATCATCCATCATCACTCTCACTCAATCCAAGGCCGCTCCACCCATTCTTGACGTTTCTTACCTCAACCGGAGCAGTTTCCCCAAAGGCTTTGTTTTCGGAACAGCATCCGCTTCATACCAGGTACATCATAATATTATATATCATATTTTAAACAAAATCTAGATTCTAATACCGTTTTATAACATTTTAACTCAATCTTTTACAAAAACATTTCCTTAGATGAAAATTGGTATGACTTTTTTTAACTGCATCTTTTGTTTAAAGATACACTTTCTAAATTTCAATACAAAATTGCGGATTCTGATGCACATGTGTTGTTTTGGAGTATAACTAGCACTATGTAACTATTGTACAAGTTAATAAACTTGGTATTAATAATGTTTGTTTGTCATTCAATGACTGCATAATATTCTATAATTACATTATTTTGTTTTATTATTAGTTTCTCAATATGTATTGAGAAAGTAAGAGAGATAATTTTGTGGTGTAGTATGAAGGTGCTGCAAGGGAAGATGGAAAAGGACCAAGTATATGGGATACTTTCACTCACAAATATCCAGGTATATTTCTCCTCCAATAGTGCTGTCAATATTTTAGCATACTTTCAACTGATTTTTTTTAACAAAAATATGTTTATATTTTAAAAAATACACTTAAAATGGAATTTTGACATTATACTAAATATAAGTACTTTTCCTGGTGGATGAGTATATTATCTGAAACTTGCCATAACTAATAACTATAAATTGCCTAATTAAATGTCCAATATCTACTTATTTATCCATGAAATGACATGCAGAAAAAATAAAAGATCGGAGTACTGGAGATGTAACGACAGACCAATATCATCGGTATAAGGTATGTATGGTTTCAATAATAGAAATACATGTTTTTATAAGAACAGAAAAAATGACTAATATGTAGAGTCATGATAGACTGGTTCACATGTTTTAGGAGGATGTTGGAATCATGAAGGACATGAATTTGGATGCCTATAGATTCTCCATTTCTTGGCCTAGGGTATTACCGAGTAAGTCAAGTTTATAAGTTCTTTTTCTTAGTTCGTGCTTCATAGCAACTTTTTATTAACTTCTTATAAATTGTTTGCAGAAGGAAAGCTTTCTGCAGGAGTAAACAAGGCAGGAATAAACTACTACAATAACCTCATCAACGAGCTATTGAAAAATGGTCATAATAATATTTATTATGTAACTCTTTACATTGCGCTAGTATATCATATCTATATGGTGATTACTCATAATGATAATCGTGAATAATGCAGGTGTGGAACCATATGTGACCATTTTTCATTGGGACGTTCCCCAAGCCTTGGAGGATGAGTATGGTGGTTTTTTAAGCCCTCACATTGTGTGAGTAACCCCAGTTTTCACTGTATAATTAACTGAGGAACATTATATGACTACTGAGGGAATTTGGTGAATCTAATAAACTGATAAACTTATATGATTCATATGAGTATGCAGAGATGATTTTAGGGACTTTGCTGAACTCTGCTTCAAGGAATTTGGTGATAGGGTGAAACATTGGATTACTTTGAATGAACCGAGCACTGTGACCATGGATGGTTATACAGTTGGAGACCATGCACCAGGTCGGTGTTCTGATTGGCAAAAATTGAATTGCACAGGTGGTGATTCAGGAACTGAACCATATTTGGTTTCGCACTATCTACTTCTTTCTCATGCTGCTGCTGCTAACTTGTACAAGACCAAGTATCAGGTTATCAGCACTCTTGAGCTGTTTTATATCAGCAAATGCTTTTTAAAACCCAGAAATCAATATCTATATCTTGAATTTGGAACATGAGAATTGAATTTTTCTAATAGAAGGGCTAAACCACTTGTCAATTCTCATGTTTTTTTTGAACATGAGAATTGAATTGTTCTAATAGAAGGGTTAAACCACTTGTCAATTCTTTTTTTGGTGGAGCACCATGCTTTATTTTCATGTGAAATTGTTGAATGCTGTAGGAGACTAAATAGCCAAAATATTGGAAAATTGTGTATGCAGGAATCTCAAAAGGGTTTACTAGGGATTACCTTGAACAGTGACTGGTTTTTGCCGGCTAGTGATGACATAACAGATCGGGACGCTGCAAGTCGAGCCCTTGACTTCAGGTTTGGGTGGTAAGATTATAGTTATACTCACTCAACTATTCATAGCTTGAAAGGAGGGTATATTTACAGAGAGACAATATTTATCTTTGAAAATGTGAGAATTGTTTGATTTATAATGGTACACTACTCCATTTAGTAAAAAGAATGTAGACCAACAACATTATGCAATTATGTGATCTAATTTTAAGCATCAAACATTAGCCATTACTAACTACAATTAGTAGATGAAACCACTTAGATTGATGTATTTGTACTCATCTTTATGTCAGGTGATTTGGGCTATTTACACAAATTATATGTATTCTCTGACACCTGTATAAAATTGAAAGTAATTTTTTTATTAATTCAATTGAATTTAAAAAGGAACATATTTATCTCTAACCAGCTGGATTCAAATGTAATGATATGTCATTTGTGCTATTAGGAAATTAAAAAATTTTGTTGCAGTGTGCTTGTTCTTGATGACATCTGCATTTGGCATTGCTGGTTAGGTATATGGATCCTCTCACAAAAGGTGAGTATCCAACAAGCATGCGACATTTGGTGGGAAACCGTCTACCAAGGTTCTCCAAAGAAGAAGCCAAACAACTTAAGGGGTCGTTTGATTTTCTGGGTCTAAACCACTATTCAACCGTTTATGCTAGCAATGCACCTGATCTACGTGGTTCCAAACCATCCCTACTGAATGATCCTCTTGTTAATTATACAAGTAACTATCAAGTTTTTTATACATCTGCACCAGTTGCTTTATTTATACTGAATTTTCAAACGAGAAAGTATTAGATGATCTGAGATCATTAAGTCATCAATCTCTTCATGACACATCATTAGTACATTTTTTGTAAATTGCAACATATAACTATGTGCCATGTTGAGATTAGATTAGTCAAGATAACATAATCTGAGACAGCAGAGTCTCAAACTACATAGTACTTATTACTTATGAATTATGTTTGAAAACATCTTTTTTTCATGACAGATCAGCGTGACGGCCGGATCCTTTGTCCATATGTATGTATTTCATTATTTCATTGGCTGCTACGTTACGTTACACATCAATGCTTTATAGTTGTTAATTTTTATACTCAAAAAGATCACATATATCGAAAATATTAAGAGAACACTACAATAATTTGTAGGCTGCTTCGAACTGGGTATGTGTTTATCCACGAGGATTACGACAGCTATTGGTTTACATCAAGAACAATTACAACAACCCCGTAATTTACATTACTGAAAATGGTAATAAGTCAGTCATACTTTGTAGGACAATTCTGTTCATAGGTAACAAATTGATAATGTTTCATTACAAAAAAACAAGCTAATCAAAATCCAACAAAATTATAATTGGCAGGTTTTGATGAGTTCAATGATCCAACACTATCACTTGAAGAAAAGCTTTTAGATACCAACAGAGTTGATTACTTATATCGTTATCTCTATTATGTTAAAATGGCAATCAGGTAAGTAACGTTGCTTTATGCATTTTACTTCACAGTATTGTTAATGCTATGTTTGTTTTTCATATTTCCTTTTTATCTTTACCTTTAATAGGAAAAAGGGAGAAAGAAAATTCCTTTCTTCCTTCTTATTATGAAAAGTAAATGTAAAAGGGAAAGTTTAGAAAAGCATTATAGGAGCAAATATTTTGGTTAGTTCTTGTGTTTTTTTGACTTTTTTGCACACTAGGGATGGTGTGAAGGTGAAAGGATATTTTGTGTGGTCATTTCTGGATAACATGGAATGGGCTTCTGGCTATACTGTGAGATTTGGATTCATCTTTGTAGATTTCAAAAACTGTATGAAAAGATATCCAAAACTCTCGGCACAATGGTTCAAGAGCTTTCTCAGCAAATCTTAGTTAGACCAATATACTCAGCATGATTCTAAGTAAAATGAGTTATGCAACTCAGATTGTAAAAAAGTAATATGAAATTCTGTGATATCAGATTCTAGCATTGAATTCTGCTGCTTTTTACAGCCCTTTCTCTTCCTAATTCTTTCTCTCATGTCTGTTTTAATTATGATCCCTCTCATCAAAATTTGTTACATTCTCCATTTACAACCACAAAATTCTTTTCAAATTCTTTTTAACTGCTCTTATTAAGAAGGTGGGTCAAACAAAATTGGTCCAATTTTTAATTTTGTTTCAAAACTATATTGTTATTTTAAAAAATAAATCAGATCCTACAGGTTAATTCATGTTAAATGGGTTGAACCAAAACAGACACTACATTTTACGGGATATCTAGTAAAAGCTTATAAATGTTTTAACAGATAATTTAAGGACTTTTACTCGAATAACTTTTTTATTTGCAAAAACTTATTACTGATTAAATAACGAAGCAGATAATCTAATATTTCTTTTACCCATCTATTACATATATTTTTACTGATTAAATGAAAGTAACCACTAATCAGTAATCTAGCGCCAAAGAGTTCATTATTATTACAATAAATCTTCTTAAGATTGTAAAGTATTTTAGAAAGAACAATTAGCTTCATAATAATTTAACTATTCAAACTAAGGCCCAAGTATAACTTGATAAATAAGTTAAAAACAATTAATTATTTTGTAAATAATTAAACAAATCAAATTCCTTACTAAAATAGTAATCCAATACAATATTTTCAAAACGGTAAAGCATGAACTTACACGTTTCATAAGACTTTTCAACATCAAAATTATTGAAAAACAATTGATTTACCTAAATAATAATAAGAAGAAGAATAAAATTTGAACCTTCGATCCAATACCTTTCCTTTTCCAGACTCGCATTCCAAGAGTTAGAGTTGCGTGAGTGACCCGCTGAAACAATTTTTTATATATAATTAAAATACAATATTAAATTAAAAGATTTGAACAAGAGATTGAAATCTTTTATTGTTTCAACTACATGGTATTATAATTTAAATTTGAATCATTAACTCTTAGTTAATGTTAATTTTAAAAATCTTAAGTCTTATTATGCCATGTTATTTTTAAAATTATTATGTTAACTGCTGTTTCAATATAAAAGATATGGAAGAATTTTATTTTAACATTTTTTCAAATACCTTAAGAGAAAAGTTGTATTTAAGATGAAATTACTTTTTTATTTTTATAATGATCTTTAATTTTATTTTATATCAACACTGTCTCATAATACTAAGATAATAAAGTTATAATATAATATTCGGAACTATTTTCTTATAGTCCCTTGCCTGTCTTGCAAGTTGTACTTTTCCTTTTAAAATAAAACCTTCACAATCTAACCACCAACTATGCTAGTTTTGAGAGAAAACTCAATTTTACGAACCCTTTTGCTCTTTATTTTTTGTTGATATGGATTAATTTTAATAGAATAAACAGTGTTTGACTCTGTGCATTTCAAATTTATTTTAAATTTTTGTTTAGTTGTTATATCTCAAATTTAAAGTTATAAGTAAATTTCAGAATACGCATTATATCTAATTTTTTTTACATAATATCATTTCCTTAAAAAGTTCTTATCATGACGCGTCTCTGGTTTCAATATCAGAATTAGTATTTAAGAAATACAACTCAATTTAATGAAATATATTAAATATATTTTCTCATGGTGTTTCTTCATATTTAAAGTGTTATTATTACTATTATAGGATAACATTGTTAGCTCATTTATTTTTTCAAAAACACATAAATTTAAGTAATACAAGGGATGAGATATTATTTAGTTTTGGGAGATGATTATTTCATACTCGTTTAAGTTTGTGAGAATAAATAAGCCTATATGGTAAATATAATTTTTAAATGACATCAATTTTACTATCTTTATAGTCTAATTGAACACTTGTAAGATGATAATAAATAACTTCAGGAAATTATCAAAATTCAAGGTTACCACAACCCATGTGTAATAATAACAACAAAGAAAGATCAAATGTTTTCTTATATTTTTTATAAGTAAAAGCTTTATGAAAATATCAATGTACCAGTATAGTAACAACAACAAAATAATTGAGTGGTAGATAAACTTATCATGTATTTATATATTTTTACTTTTAAGATAAAGAAATAAAGGTTTAACAACTAAAAAAACAGTTAGTTATATAACTATTTAATTGATATTGTTTATATTTTCCTCTAATACTCAATTTGAGGGTTAATTATGAATAGAATAATTATAACTACTATTGTTTATATTTTCGTCTGTGGTTAATTATGAATAAGTAATCATATATGAATTGTTTATTTAAATTATTGATATATTTGATAATTATATTATCAACTAGATTCAGTTATGATTAGATTTTTTTGATTTTTGTAGATATTATAATGATTCTTAGCTTTATTTTTTATAATGAGTTATAAATTTATTTATTTTTTATAAATTTTCTAAAATACGAAGACATCTTTTGAAACGTGCGTGTACACACTTGTAGCTAATAAAAACGACTAATGTTTTAAATTGTGTCCAGCAGCAACTAGTGGTCGACATGAATATTTTTAAAATGCGAAGAAACTGAAAAGCTGCAAATCAGTTTTCTTCTCTGCAACTATTTAATGTTACTTGTAACAGCTAATCAGATATCATTCCTGATATAAGAGTTCTTTAATCAGTATATTTAATCAAAAAAATCAAGCAAACACAGAAACTTCACTGAAGATGAACAAGGATATGGCATTCAATGGCTATCAATGTCTTCTCCTTGTTGGAGTTTTCACTCTCATTGTAAGCTTCTGCGTTACAATCACACAAGCTGTTGCGCCTACTCTTGATGTTTCTTCTCTTAATCGAACCAGTTTTCCCCCATCTTTCATCTTTGGCACTGCCTCCTCTGCCTACCAGGTTAGTTTCGCATTCAAAACTGATTTAGATTTTAAGTTTAACTCAATCTTACAAAATCTGTATACATTTTATTATATATAAAATGACATTATCTTTAATTAATATATATCTTCTTGTTCGTACATGAGACTAAATAGATGCTTTGATTACTGATATTTATAGATGGTCTGATTTATATATTATGAATATGTTATGTCTAGATGAGAGATCTCTGATACATATATTTATACCATGTATTATATATAACTTCATATAGTGTCTAGACATCTTATGCTTAAACATAGTGGAAACGAGACCATGTTCGGTGCGGTTATGATACCTATTATGCTATAATAGTGTGAGCAAAATTAGTCTCTATTAAGAAATCCATGACAAGAAAAAGAAAAATGAATGTGTGTGGTGTGAGATGCATTGTGTTTGACATTTTCATAGTTGTGATTATCTGTCTATGGCCATAAGTTTGTAGGAAGTGTTAGATTTGGATGGTAAAATTAATAATTGATTTGTGTCTGTGATGTAGTATGAAGGTGCTGCAAATGAAGGAGGTAGAGGACCAAGTATATGGGATACCTTTTCTCATGAACATTCAGGTATATCTCTATTTGATCGGTGAATAATTTGGAAGAAAGAGGAAAAGGTGTTTGATTTGCCTTATCTGTTTTGGTGGTTATCCATATTCATTTAGTTTAGCGATTCAGAAATGTGCGTTGTTGGAATTGGTGAAAACTAAAGATTAAGTTTAAAAATATCCTAAGTTTGAAAACCAGATAAACTCGTGGTGGTCACTGGATCAGATTGCTTGAACATATCACAGTATAAAATTTGTATTAGCTGAAGATAAGGAACATACAGAGTGGAGTTCTTCACTTTTTGTGTGTAAAATTTGACTGGTTGTATTGTATTGTCATTTTATGATATGAAAAGTGGTTCTTCTAACCCCGTTTAAAGTGAAGATTACGAGATTGTCAAGAAAAACATTCATGATTGATTAGGTATTTAGGAGTAAAAAATTGAAAACTCAATCAATATATTGATTTCATAAGCATTGTTCCACTCCCTCTGGGCAATGGCAGTTTTCATGTGTCTGATTTTTTTCATGTCTCTGGTTTTTTTGACGTAGTAATTGTTGTAATTGCAAACAGACAAGATATCGGATAGAAGCAACGGAGATGTAGCTGTTGATCAATATCATCGGTATAAGGTATGTTATTTTGAGTCATTGATTGGTTGTGTTGTGTCAAATAAATAAGCGCATACTCAAGCAAGAAAGGCTCTTGTCCAAACAGCATTGCATTAGTACTAACTGTTTTTCTATACAATTAACATGGGAGCTTAGGAAGATGTTGGGATCATGAAGTATATGAACACTGATGCTTACAGATTCTCCATCTCGTGGTCAAGGATATTGCCAAGTAAGCAAATGTTGGAATTAGTTTCATGTTTAAAGGTTTCAATCAGTCAAAAATTCATTTACACCACTCTGACAAATATGCAGAAGGAAGAATTAGCGCTGGTATAAACCAAGAAGGAATCAAATATTACAACAATCTCATCAACGAACTACTGGCTAATGGTCATACATACAATTCATTCTGTATTCATATGTCTGTGTATATATATATTCACGATGTTCATAATCATATATTGATGAGAATGTTATTAATCCAGATATTCTGCCATTTGTGACCCTTTTCCATTGGGATCTTCCCCAAGCCTTACAAGATGAATACGGTGGCTTCGTAAGCCCTCATATTATGTGAGTTACAAAGCAAAAAATTTCATTCACGCTACCTAGAATATTAGACATCAATTATAGATCTTTGCCTGCTTATATAAATTTTCGTTAGAGTTCAATACATATTTCTATGTGCAGAAATGATTTCCAAGACTATGCAGAGCTATGCTTCAAGGAATTTGGAGATAGAGTGAGACATTGGACTACTTTTAATGAGCCATGGAGTTACAGTATGGGCTCAGAGCCCTACATGAACTCACACTACCAACTGCTTGCTCATGCAGCAGTTGTCAAAATTTATAAAACCAATTATAAGGTGCACTACCAGAAGAGCTCGTTTCCTTTTTTTGTCTTATTTATTCTTTTTTCTTGCAAGTACTAAACATTTAACTCTTTCCTAATTGTGATTGAATTTGTTTGTAGTAGATATATGTCATGTTCTTGTGTTCATTATGAATGTACAAAATATTAACTTGAATGTGAGCAGGAATCTCAAAAGGGTTTGATAGGCATCACCTTAAACTGTCACTGGTTTATTCCGTTCTCAAATGACACATTAGATCATCAAGCTGCCGAACGAGCTCTTGATTTCATGTTTGGATGGTAAAGACTAATTAATGTTGTTAAACTATCTCTTTGAGCCTGCATCAGTTTGATGTTTCTAAATTGACTTGATTTTGCAGGTTTATGCAACCACTTACAACAGGAAAGTATCCAAAAACCATGCGTTCTTTGCTGGGAAGTCGATTACCAAACTTCACTGAAGAGCAATCCAAGCTACTTATTGGCTCTTTTGATTTTATTGGACTCAATTACTACACAACCAATTATGCTGCCCACATATCCCATCCAATTCATATCACAGGCAATACTAGTTATAACCAAGATACTCGTGTCAATTTTACAAGTAAGAACACCTTTGTTGCAAATCTTAATGAGGAATTAACCATTATACTACTGCCTTTTATTCTGCATTTCTTAAAAATAGAATCTGTCTTTGATGGAAAAAAATATTCTGCTATGACAGCTGAACGTAACGGATCACCCATTGGACCAAGGGTACGTAGCACTCTCCTTCATTTGCTGTTATATCTAAAAAATTAGCCATCTCAGCGTAACTCATAAGTAAAATCAAGTTCTTCCTTTGTATGATTGATTTATTTATTTGATGAAATAACAAAGATACGTCATTTCTATGCAGGCTGGTTCATCTTGGCTATATGTTTATCCAAGGGGACTTAGAGAACTATTGCTGTACATCAAGATGAAGTATAAAGACCCTGTGATTTACATAACCGAAAATGGTATTACTTTAGTATTCTTCTTTTTATTTTCCATTTATACTTCTTTTAAACTTGAAACTTGAGATAATGGACATTTGTACTATTCTTGTTTCCCTCACAATCCAACGAACCTCTAATAAACTAAAATTTCCACATTTTGCTTAAATTGTAGGTATGGACGAGGTCAATGATCCAACGCTGTCACTTGAAGAGGCACTCATGGATAGTTATAGAATTGACTACTACTATCGCCATCTTTACTATATTTTAATCGCAATGAAGTAAGTGAAACAAACTCTCTTTAATTGTTCCATAATTTAAAATTTATGATTTTAACTCGTTTATTATTTGCTGGGTTTTGGTTTGAAGGGATGGGGTGAAAGTACATGGATACTTTGCATGGTCGCTGCTGGACAACTTCGAATGGAGTTCTGGCTACACCTTGCGTTTTGGAATTAACTTCGTCGATTACAAGGATAATTTGAAAAGACACCAGAAGCTCTCTGCTCATTGGTTTAGGAATTTTCTTCAAAAACAATAGACTTGTTGCATGATCATACCCTATACTTATTAAGACGATAATTTGGTCATTAATCAAGAGCAACTATAATTTATATTTTCATTTTAAATTAAGTACCTAGATCCGTGTTATGATTGTTTAATGCTTTTTTCTACCATGTGATTTTAGTTGTGTTGTTTAGTAGTGATCCTTCTTTTTAATAGTTTACAAAATGGGTATAAATCTTATTTTATAAACCGGTCTTAGTAAAGTTAAATTAGGCTTAAAGTTCACTTTTTGATATAGTAGTAAAGTTTATTCTAACAAAATAATTAGGACTATCAGACCACACATTATCGAGTTACTATCAAACCACCTTTACATATAAGTTTTAAGCTTGAGTTAAAAAGTCTCGACATAAAAAAAGTGTGCTGAAGATCTCATATTTACTAAAAATAAAAAAAAATACTAGTTTGACACCATTATTCACTTATACTCCTATTTGACACTGCATTTTATTAATAAAATATTATATATAAATAAAATAATAATATATGTTAGTGTTAAATGATGTCAAAGTTGAATAATGGAGTCAAAATATCACCACTCAAATAAAAATTATGATTTAGACATCTAATAATTATCGGCATGAGGACGAAAGGAAGCTCTAAGACATATTCTCATTAGTTCAAAAACAACTTCCAAAAACATTTCTCATATAATGTGTTAACAGAAACATTTCAAATTACAAAAACATTTCTCATATAATGTGTTAACAGAAACATTTCAAATTACAAAAGAAAAGTGTTTCCAAAACGCTTTTGCAAATGAGAAATTGTTTGATAAACTGGAAACATTACCTGTGTACAATTAATTTTAACGTTATAAGTCATGTGAAGATTAGTCATAACCATTTGTACTTAGTAATTGTCTGAACTATATATGTGATCATTTCTCCTTATGAACACAATTTTTATCATTCATTATTCTGTTTCAGAAGCTCCGATTCCCCTGCAAACCCAAACACATACATTTTTGCAACATAAATACGAGACTTCTTTTGTAATGATCGATTTATTACGAGATTGAATCTAAATATGCATATACTCTCATAAACACCAACATTATGTTTCTACTGCTTCTTCGCCGTCTCTAAATATATTTTATATTTCTTTTGAATTATACCTAAATATAGTGTCAACTTGTTTTCTGATTCTACCCATATTAACTCACTTTATTAGAAAAAAACTTACTTAGTCGGATCTAAGCATCACAGATTGATAAATAAATTGATAATTAAATTTCAAAATAGTTATTTTAAAATAAAAATACCACTTTTTTATGTAAGTAAAGAAACAATATGTGAAGATTAAAATTTCATTCATATAGTTTATATTAAAGAATTAAAAATGTATCTTACTTATAATGCTGTTAAAACTGACTCACTTACCAATAAACTTAAAAGCATGAGTCTGGTCTAACCTAGGTTGGGAAGTTGAATGAGTGAGTTCATCTAATTTAGATATTACAGATTTTTAGTTTTTTCTTCACTTTATATTTTTCTAATATGAGAACTACAAGTGGAATGGGCAAAAAGAATACGTGAAATAAAAGATTTGATTTGGAGATAAAAGATTTGATTTGATTCGGAGATAAAAGATTTGTTAGGTTGTGTCATAGTTTCTTTCGTCATTTTTTATCACAAGTTGGTAAGTCAACTTAGCTCATCACGGGTGACCCAGGTTCAATTTTAGTTTGTATCAAAATTTGCAATTCTTTTTAATACGATTCAACTCGAATACTTTGAGTTTGATTGGTTCAGGGGTTTTAGGTCACTTTAGACCGCTCTGTATTTTATACTGTGTTTAAATTTTTTTTGTTATAAATTTTAATTTTCTTCTAAACATTATTTTATTATTGAAAGTGAAATGATTAATATTTTTTTCAGTATAAGAGAAACATGTATTAAAAACACTATTAACATTATATGAAAATATGTTATATGGGTGTTTAAGAACCCCATTTGAACCTCGTTTATTCACTAACTATTTTATTTGGAAGGAAGGAAGGAAACAAATTGTCCCAGAGTGATAAATTACAAACTTCAAACATTACAAATCTTAAACATTAATAGGAAGTTTCACATTCTTACATCAGCACGTGGTTTTCTTTAACTTTTTCGCATGAACTGTTAAGACTCCAACCAAACATGTTATCATATTTGTACAGACAAATTTTCTCACACACGCCAGTTTCTGGTTTTTTCTCTGACTTAGAAAACTCAAACGCGAGTTTCATTATATTATTCTTATTTTTAAAATAAAAAATTATTATTATTATTTTTATAGTTAATAAGTATAATTTTTTTTATCACATCTCCATCTTCATATTTGTATTCACTTTTTCATATTCTAAATATTAATTAAATAATATTCTATAAAAAATAAATATTATATATAATTT
>Ga0123340_1003928_pt1 | contig 14005 bp, 7 predicted proteins | sample SirMexnodulemix_FD_89961 | JGI IMG/M metagenome (GOLD analysis project Ga0123340, IMG submission 89961) | Root nodule microbial communities of legume samples collected from Mexico - Siratro Mexico nodule mix | ecosystem: Host-associated > Plants > Roots > Nodule | place: Mexico: Nepantla... | reverse complement strand
TATATATATATATCACTATATAATGAGATCAATTTTTTATATATAAAAATACAAATATACTTGTAAACTAGTAAATATAATATCAATTTTGATAAGTAATTTTTATTTACAACAATTTTTCCAAACAAATTTCTTAGGATAACGTTCCAATAAATACCTTTTATGTTATAATTACTATTATGTTAACTATTTTTTTATTTGGATATTTATACCGTGATGATGGTTTTTTTAATACAAAATAAAATGTAGATATATAATTGCAGCAATTATATATTTTTACTTTCAATATATGAAGGCTATATACGATATTGGTAATGTTGTGATAACTACTTTTTTTATTATAATTTAATATTTATATTAATTTTAATTTGTATATATAAATAAAATAGTTTCTAAAATTCGTAACTTAAAACGACATCTCACATTTGTTAATATGACAATGAATCTCACCCATTAGACTTGCATCTTGATATGGTAGAATACAATTGTTACAAGTAAACATAAAATAAAAACATAATTTAAGTACACCAAATGATGAGAATCTTATTATATATTACTAGTGAAAAAAAAACCCTTTTTATCACTATGTTTTAAAAAAATTATACTAGTAGTTATATAATAAATAGTAGGTTTAGGTAGTATGTTTTGTTGCACTATTGGAAATCTCACTAATAATGGTAGTTGTAGAAGTAAAATAGAACACAAAATTTGTATATCAAATCAACGTATACCTATATTATACAAATCACTCACTAATTTAATTTAATCACCATTATCATTTTTGTGTATTTACTTTTAAAATCTTTCACTATTTTTTGAATAATAATAACAATAATGTTTTTATTTTGGGTCTTCAGAAGAAGGCCGTGGATCATGTGAAATGCAGCAGGTGTACCTGTAGTACATTTAAAAGGACTTTTGCATCTTCATGTATATAATTCTCCATTCACATCAACAAGTTCATGTTCCTTCTTCCTCCTCACTTTCATGCATTCATTCTACTCATGAAACTAGATCTCAAGTCCCTTGCAAGTCTTCATAGTTTCAGAGAATATGAGCATTTTGTCAATTGAGGCCTTCAAGTTTTTCTTTCTATTTTCCTTCTTCATTTTTCTTTCTAATGGGTGGAGCCTTGGGGTGATCCCTACTCATGGTAAGTAACAATATCCACTTCAATGTTGCACAACTTTATGCACACATGCTCCAATCAAATGTACAAGTAAAACCTTAAACAGTACAATGTTTTGAACTGGTTGTGTAAATCACATGTAGCTAATACTTCTCACTGAACTCTGCATGAGGTATGAAATTGAAATTTTCTAGAAGGAAAATAAAGGGTCCCTTTAGATTTATTTGTTCATTATGATAATGTTGCTGCTTAAATTACCATTTAGTGCAGAACATTCATATTTGCTTATATTTTTGTTTCCAGTTAAGTCAATCAACTTGCAACAGAAAGCAGCAACTGAAGAGGTTTGTTTCCAATACTTTTCATTTCTCTATATATAGAATCTAACCACATTTAGGTATGTTTGAATAAACTTATCCATGCACAATTTTAGAAAAACAAAAGAATAACATAAAAACATTTTTCCTTTTCAAAAACTATTATGGAAACAGACTCTTAATGTTGTTGAAAAGAGATTAGAACTCAGAAGTTAACCATTAGGTACACTCATTGGAATGATTAATGGTTGTTTACCTCCTTGCAATTTGTAGAATGGAGCAAAGAAAGACATGAGAATGGAACTCTACCCAACTGGGTCTGCCTTGCCAGATTGTTCTCATGCATGTGGTTCTTGTTTTCCTTGCAAGAGGGTGATAGTGAGCTACAAGTGCATGGTTGCAGAGTCTTGCCCTGTAGTTTACAGGTGCATGTGTAAAGGGAAATATTACCATGTGCCATCCAATGGTTGAGATCACAAATTTGTATGTGCTTGATCATTGTTAAAATTATGAAAAGGGCATGTAATAGAAATTTTAACAGTTTAGAGTAGTGTAGGTTGGTTAGACTCTAGTTTTGCCTTTCTCAGAGACATGACATCTTTGTCAGCAAAGTAATGAATGTACCAGAAATGAAACATGATCCATGTTATAAGGAAATGTTTACTGCTGAGTACTGCAGTTTTTGCTGCTATATATGGAAGTACAAATTTGTAGTAACCAAACCAATTTTAATGTTCATAAGCATTACCATATATTTTCCTATGGACATGTTTAACATCCTACTTTACTTGAAAAATAATTATTTTAATTTATTTTATGATTTTTTTATTTTGCACTAGCAATCTCTAATTTTTATTTAGATTTATTCTGAAAAGGAATCAGTTTTCACAGTGTAAAAATCAAAGTTCTACTTTTTTAATGATTTTTATTAAATTTGAATGCTAATTAAACTGATTAGTTGTACAAACTGACTTTCTAATCTAATATTTTCAGATATTTATGCAAATAATATGATCAATCGAGAATACAATGTTCAAATTTGAATAAAAAGTTTGAGCACAAATAAAAATAATTTAGAATTTTAACATTGAATTTAAAGTAAACAACAATAAAAAATGAAGGACTCGAAAAACATAAATATGAAGAATTAAGAGTGCACATAATTTAATTAAGAAATGGAAAAGAATTATATGGTATATGAACAACTTTTATTACAGATTAACTTCAATGGTTATTTCTTTATAACGAAAACTTACACATTTACACATTGGAGGTACTCTGTTATCAAATATTCACTTGTCTTTTCTTTTATACAGGAACACAGAGTCCAGAAAACAATGTCTCTTCTGTAACTTGTAAAGTGAAATTATGCTTTCAAAACTCTTCATAGTTTGATCCTTACTTACCTATGAGTCATGTGAAAAATACGTTGCAAGATAATGTCACAGACCATGTTAATTAACTTCAATCAATTGGAGAATTGACATAAAAGACGAATCATGCACTTAAAACAATATGAAGTATTATTATAGGCACATGCCTGTGTACTTTGTGCAAGTGACTAGCTAGCTATTTATCATGAACACGAAGTTTACATTTAAGGAGCACTTCTCTAAATAGGTGAAAGGCCAAGATTTAACCAACGAGTAAAATAGTACCCTTTGGAATTGTGCACCCAACTCATAGCTAAATCTGTCTAATTAAACCAAACCAAAGTAGGCAAGGACAAAGTGGTGAAACATGGAATCTCTGCAATTAATTGCAGAGTAACTTACAGCTTTTTAACATTAGGACAAAAAATTCATTCAATGGGTCAAAATCAATAAGTATAGAAATGTATAAAAGGGAATACGGCTTTAAGACAAGTTGATGCCAATACAGGAAGAGACTCGTCTTATGTCTTGCTCCAATTAAGACCACTGCTAACTATTAGTATAGAACAAAATTAAGTTTTTTGTGACTTCGTCTAAAACTAGAAAGTTTAATCAAAATTAGTCATTGAAAATGATAAAAGTTTGAGGAAGTTTTCCAAAGTGTCATAATCCTGCTTGAAATCACATGCAAAACTTAATGATTGCATGAATGTTTAATTACAATGTCAGACAAGGATTAAAATTACAAATTGCAACGCTGCTGTAGCATCTCATATACATCATGAACTCTACATTATCACAATCACGATTCAGAACCTTAACGTTAAACAACAATACTTTCATTGTCCTAGCAAGATTAGTAATTGGATGAATTTTTTTCCCTGGTTAAATAGCTTACCCAAACCAAAATTTTATATTCTAGTGACAAATTGGCAGCCACGGTGAATTACAACAAGTAGCTAAGATAGGCCTTGTGCATGTCCTTGCAGATGATAGAGGACTGAACCTACTTTTCATCATTCACAAAATCCAAATAGAAATTAATTCTAAGTCTAATGGACATGTAAAAACAAATGCACCATGCCATTACCAAATAGTAGCATATTAAGGTTCCCATTCTCTGTATACTCATAAACAAGAAGTCGTTCATCCCTCTCAATGTAGCATCCATGTAACTTAATGACGTTACGACTGCAGAAGTAGTAGAAATCTCAGCTGTGAACTTTGAGAGTTTCCTCTATAAGAGATTATGCATAATAAGAACAAAAGGGGCAAGAGAGAGGGATGCAATGAGGGATGGTTGTTACGTCAAGGCAGAGATGATTTCCTGAGTCTTTTCTTTAATTTCATCGTACTTTAGATAGTGTAAATACCAGCTCACAAGTTCTAGTTCATTTTGGTTTCCTTTTAACTGAATCAAATCTTTTCATGATAGAGCGTGACACAAGGTTCAGGGTCAGAATGAGGTTTGGAACAATTTGGTTTTGTCTGAGTAAAACCGTTTTGAATTGCATGATGGGAATTTGAAGATACATTCAAAGCATCTTACTCCCTCCAAATTCTATTCTTAGCTTCTTCCAACATCATAACAAAGTTTCCAAATAATTAAGAATCACAACTTCTGCTCCCTTTTCACACGTATAAATACAAAAAAAAATCACATACTAATAATATCACAAAGCAGCAGGCAAAAATAAGGAATTGTTCTTACAAGGTCGCTATAGTACAACCTCCTCTTGATTAGTAGCATCATGCACTCCCTCATCATGCTGTCCTTCTTGAGTGTTATCTTTATTTTGATGTTCGACATCATAAGTTGCATGCACAGCGACAAAAAAGTAGTACAGAAACATGACAGCAGTGCAAATGATGAACCTCCAGAAAGCCTCAGTGCCCAAGGAGCCCATGAGAAAGAGGTTGGTGGCAACGGACAAGGAGGGGAGCCAGGGAACCAAGGGAACCCCCCACACCTTGGGAGCTCTCTGCTTGGGAAGCAAACTCATACCCAAAGTTCCCAAAAACCAGACACAAGCAGCAACAGTGTAACCGATCCAACCCAGTTTCTGTGAGTGCCAAAGCGCAGCCCCAACAGCAGAAGAACCAAGAATCACAAACAAGCAGACCATTACTCTGGCCAACTCACCCTTGCTGCTGGTGCTCTCCCTGGAATAGTACCTCCTCACAAGCAGCGCAACAGCCATAAGCATGAAGATGAAGAGCGTGCTGATGGAGAAAACACTAGAGAGAACATCCAAGCTAGAGAAAAGAGCGATGACAGAGCTACAGATAGTAGTAAAGAGAGTGGCATTCACAGGGGTTCCTGTTTTGGGGTGAACAAGGGCGAACAAAGGTGGAATCATGTGAGACCTCGCAATCTGGGTGGTGTACCGAGCTTGACCCATGGACCCAACAAGCAAACTCGTGGTCATTCCCTTCAAAGCACAAATGCTCACAAGGTACTTAGCCCAACTCATCCCAATCTGAACAAAAGCCACAGAGTAAGCAGCGTCAACGTCAATCTCCGTGTACTTCACCATGCTCACAAGGGACAGAGCCATCAAGCAGTAAATCACCGTGATCATGCTCAATGACCCAACCAGACCAATGGGGATATCCCTAGAAGGCTTCTTCGTCTCTTCAGCCATTGTAGCCACCATGTCGAAACCGCTGTACGACCAATACACCACGGCGGCGGCGTTGAAAACGCCGTCCACGCCGTATGGGGCAAACGGCGTCAAGTTCGACGCCTTTCCGTGGACGAAGCCGATTATGATTATGAAAAAGATAACGAATGTAGTGATCAGGGAACTTAGCCAGGTTAAGATGGAGGTGTTGCGGGTGCTGCTAACGGCAATGCCGTTGGTGATGAGAAGAACCGCCACGGCTAAAGGATCGAGCTGGTCGAAGCCGCGTTTGAACGCGGGGATCCGGATCCGGAAGAAGTCCGGGTCGGATTTCACCATGGAGGCGAAGTAGGAGGACCAGGAGCGGCCGAGGCCGGCGGCGCCGACGAGAGCTTCCAGCAGGATGTTGCCGGCGGCGACGAAGGCGAGGAAGTCGCCGAGCTCGATGCGGAGGAAGGAGAAGGAGCCGCCCGCGACGGGGACGTCGACGGCGAACTCGGTGTAGCAGAGGGCCGAGAGGAGGGCGGAGAAGCCGGAGGCGGCGTAGGAGAGGACGATTGCGGGGCCGGCGTGTCGGCGGGCCTCCTGGCCGGTGACGACGAAGATGCCGGAACCGACCACCGAGCCGAAGGCCAACCAGGCGAGGTCCCACCAGGTGAGGCAGCGGTTCATGCGGTGCTCGCTGGCGCGTGGGAGCACGAGCAGCTCGTGCGAGTCGCTCGAGCGGTTCAGAAGACGGTCCTTAAGACGCGGACACGTGGCAGCCAGCGCCGCGCGGTAGGATTTCCCGTTCTCGAATGACTTCTCCGGGAAGAAGTCCCGCTTGCTCCACCGCCAGTAGCTGCGGTTCTCCGACGACGACGACGACGGTTCCATCGGCAATTTCAACGGTTGTTGACTTTTGACCACACTCCAACGACCCTCACTATCTTCACGTGTTTTGTTTTCCTTTTAAGTATAAAACTTTTCTTATAATCATAAAATATCTTCACGTGTTTAATTTAAAAATTGTATATTAACTAATTCATTTTAATAATTTTATTTCCATCATAACCTTTTCTAATTACCGAATGATCATAAATGAATAGAATAAAAATATTAAATAAAATAATATTTATAGTTCATACAGATTTTTTTCAGGGATATATAAATTAATTTATGGAAAACATTTAAGGATTCGTAGATTTTTATTTTGGAGTTTTTAAAATACACATGTCACCTCAATGAATTGAGTATATGAATCTGAACTGAATTCTATCTTAGATACATTTACACCCATGACGAGCACGAGGACAATTCCGTAATCAACTTTTTCTTCTCAAATCTTCCAATAATAACAATATTTGATTTTTATTTTCAATTAAACTCTTTAAAAGAATTCCAAAATAAATTCTATATATCAACTTTATTCGTCCACTAGTAAAATTTAGTTTTTCAGAAAATAAACTCGAACTGCTAGAGATTTATGTGCACACTAAAAACTGGTTGAAATTTGACTTTTCCAACATGATTTTTCTTTTTCGTTTTTTTAAATTAGAGAACAAAGAGTTTAAAACATAATAAAAAATAAAAATAAAAGATTGATACTTATGTTTCATTAATGGGTTTTTAAATAATAAAGAAAATTAAATTAATTTAAATACTAAAATAAAAGCAATTTAATAAAAATGAATATTAATTGGTGTTGTTGAATTTTATTTTTAATATAAATTATTATTATTATTATTAATGATTGATATAAAAGTTTAATAAAACAGATAAGAAAAATGTAAAAGTTATATTACATTATGATTCTTCACAATATAAATTCTAAATGAATATTTTGAATTTAAAAAATTCAAAAGCAAGTAGAATTCTTACAAATTTGAAGTAGAGGTTTGAAATTAAAACTTTATATTTGTACTTTATTTTTGGATTTTAAACGATGAATTAAATTTAACATAATTTAAATAATAAAATGAAAACAATGTAGTGTAAATAAATATAATGAATACAAAAATAGTATGTTAAAATATCAATTATAAAGTAATATTGATTAGATTATTTAATAATAATATTTTAGTAACCAAATTTTATATGAATTGAAATAAGTTAAGAATAATAAAATTAATATATTTTTAATGAATTTTATATAAAATATCAAAACAATGTATTAAGAATTTTAAATAAGATATTGCTAAAAAATGGTTAGATTAGAAAAAAATTAAATACTATTCACTCTAATAAGAAAAAAAAAGTAAATTTAGAAAAATATAATCCACCACAATACTTAACTTTCCACTTCATTTAATTAATACCCATAACATTCATATATGCAATTGACAAAGAAACAATAATCTATCCTAAAACATTTTTTTGTTCAATAACAATTGAACATGAAGACATAAATATAGGACATCCATACCCAAACCATTACACATAAAAGGCTAAAATGCTTAGCCATGTTAGGCTCTTGGTGTAATGTGTTCATGTTGAGTGAGTAAAGATAAAGAGTGATATTTCATTCAAAAGATCAAAATAATGAAGTTGTTGGAGGGTGTCCATACTTGTGTTTTCTTATTGGTTTCCCAAAAACATAATAATTGGACTTACAAATGATTTTGCTAACCTTTCATGAAATTGTAAAGGTTGATCCATCAAAATTTGTGTCTACCATTATACCATAAAAAGTCAAGTATGAGCTATACTGTCAGCTATCACAAGGCATGGTTTAGAAAACACATAATTATAAAAAATGTTTATGCAATTAAGAGAAATCTTACCAAAAGTTGTCATCTCTCTTAAATGTATGTAGTTGTACATTCCATACATCATTTGGAAGATGAATAGGCAACCAACACAGTGAGGTGAAAAGTTGGATGATGACCACATTTTCTTTCAAAAGGTCTTCTAGACATTCAAACTATGTATTAATGGTTTTCACTACTGCAAACAACTTGTTTAGGTGGAGGAAATGTTGATATACAAAAATTATAAAGGAACTTTATTGGTGATAGTTATACAAGATGGTGCAACAACATAATATAATCTCCTTTGTTGTAGTGGAAGGTGAAACAAATTATGTTGGGTTCTTTTTCTTAAGGAACCTATGAAAGTACATCACTCCACAAGATGACTCGTGTCTTATTTCAAATGACCACGAGTCTATAAAGAGTGCATACTAAAGAGATGGAAGTGGTTGGACCAAGAATAATTCAGTGCATGTGTACTAATTTCGACATATAAAACATAACTTCATGAGTCACTTTAGGAATACACCACAAAAGAAAGATATTGTCAAAGAATATAACTTTTTTATTATGTCATTAATTTATAAATTACTTCACCAATTTTACAATTTTTAAATTAATTAATTTGTAACAAATTTTTATAGCATATGAATACAACATAGTAAGAGAAGAGAATGAAAAAGAAACACAATGGTTTGGCAATCTCCCCAAGGACAAATGGTTTACATGGGATAATGAACAACTTTGAGGACACATGACAACCAAATTGGCAGATTCAATCAAATTCATGGTCAAATAGACAAAGAACCTTCTAGTTTCCTCCTTGGTCATGATTACATACACCATTGTAATAAATTCTTCACATAGAGAGACAAGGAGATGGAGGTCTTGATTATAGTTGGCCATGTGTACTTAGAAGTGGCAAATAAGGCATTGGAAGATGCATAAACAAAGACAAACATTCATAGGGTTCTAACCTTTGACACGAGAAGCACAATATTTCAGAGTGAAGGAGACTAGAAATCTACCAAATATGTGACTAGTAGGGCCATTCATAGTCAGACTATAGATTAATTATGGTGTGACTATGACAAGTTCCAAAAATAGTTATTTGTCAAGTTTCTATGTTCTTTTTGCATGCAATATGATTTTTGGGGGTGTACATCACTCCAATACCATTTGGAATAAGTATCTTAGGTGTATGAAAAATGTTTTGGAGAACTCTTACACGAAGACTATTAACAATTTACACTAGACCAGTCTTGTGCCAAACACATAAACAAAAAGAGCTTTAAAAAAGTCAATCCAAGTCAAGTTGGATAAAAACTAAGTACGAAAAAAATATTTCTATTGTCACACACCTAGTTACACCAAAACAAAATATTCCAATATTGTTCCACCATGAACTTCACATAATTAATGTTTTTTATATTTTGAATTAATTATACTCCATATATCATGTTCATAATGATACAATGAATAAAATTTTCATTTATGTGTGTCATACAATTATTAGTTTTTATTTCAATAACTATTATCTAACAAATAAATTTAGTATATTAAATAACTTTTTGTGCCAATTCAGGTTTACTAATTATAAATCTAAATTATTTTTAAATTTTTTTTATTATTTAAAATTAAACTTTACAAGCACATACTTTATTTTATACCTATAATAATATTTTCAACTTTTATTAACAAAATTGTGTAACAAAAGTTATTTATTAACTACTGTAACTAATAATCAACAAAAATATTAATTTAAATTTGAAAGAATTTTATATTTCTAATGCATAATAATGTAATAAAAAATTCAATATTTTTATTATTTATTAAAATTTTATATCAATCATTATTAATAATAACATTTTATCTAAAAAAATATTTTAAATAATGTAAGGATTTGAAAAATTGTTTAAGGATAAAAAATGATATAACTAAAATGAAGCATGTACATTTTAATTTTAAAGTAAAATGTCTATAAATAGACAGTTTTAATTATTCAAATTCCATTTCAAAAGAACTATTGTCTTTCTAGAACTCTTTTCCTTTTTCATTTTCTATATTCTCTCTAAAAGTCTGACAAGTTTGTTCATTCTTTTGAAGATCAAAGCTTGTCATAGGAATTTTACTGGAGAGTGAACAAGTATATATGATCAAAATTTTCTTTGGAGTAAGTTCCTCTTCACCCACTTTGTGAGTCAATTTTGAGAAATTCTATATGTCTTAGGAAAAGTGTGTTGTATGTAGTGTTTTTAGAGCTAAGATTCTACTAGTCTAGGATCATAGGGATATGTTTAAATTGTTGATCAGGACTTTCTGTGTAGTTGTGGTCCAACTAGAGCAAGCTAAACATACAAGGGAAGATAGTTTTAGTTTTCAATAATATTTTAGGATATGATCTGGATGTGAAGATGACATGGTCACACTGTATTGTATTTTACAAGGTTTATGTGTTGATTTGATTTGATCTTGAAAATGAGCTTCTTGATTTTTTAATGATTTTGAATTGTTGTATGCTTTTACCAATTTTATGTTAGAATATTGGACAAGATTAGTGGGTTCAAATTGTGGTTAGTTGGAAGTATTTTATTCAGTGACAGATAGAAAATGAATTAAAAAACACATTTTGAAATACATCGATCCATGTTATATTCTACAGAAAATACTGATTTTTATGTAGAGTTGCTGGGCGAGCAGGACAATGGTTGAGTGAATTGCAACACATGCTTATAATTCACGAGACGAGCCAAGTGCTTGCTGAGCGAGAAAGAGTTTTTTGGACCTTGAAAAAACATGTTTTTAAATATCTCTAAATGCTAAAATTGATTTATCTTTTACTATATTGTTATATTTGATCAATATATTGTATTTGAACATTATTATGATGTAATGATTGATAAATTGAAATTTATACTGAGTTCAAGAGGGAGGGTAATTGAACTATTAAAAATTTATCTTTTTGATCCCAAAAATTCGTTTTAAACAAATGATAGTTTTCAAGAATTTCTTCAACCAATGGTTTACAAGTGCGGTTAAAAAAAATAATCAATTTCAATTAGAAAACAATCGATTTAATTTCACTCAATAGTACAAGTAAAGAAAATATCAATCAATTAAATTAATGAGAATGAACAAGAAGGTTATTGAATTAACTAGATTTGGTAAAATACATGCAGCACAAAGACTAAAAGAAATTAGAAAGTATTTAGTAGAAAAAAATAAACACAATTCCCATAATTAATAACTAGTTCAATTGAATACATAGTAATAAACTGATTTATTTAAAAAAGAATTGAATTATTTTTAAACAGAGATTTGAATATGTAACAGAACCAAGCAAAGAGTAGAGAGATTGAACTTGCAGGAGTTATACTGGTTCACCCTTCTACAAGGGCTACATCCAATCTTTCTTGCAACCAAGCAAGAAAAATTTCACTAATTTTCACTCAATTGTACAACCTACAATCAAGACAAGATCGTGCACCTTACAAGAATCACAACAATATTGCATCTTGAACCTTGCACCCTGAAATTTCAGATACCTAAGACATACTTACATCAACCACACTATTTTCCACTATAACAATACAAAACAACATCTAAGTTTACAAATATTACAAACTTAAATGTTTTTGGAGTCAATTTTGAAAGAAATAGATTCGAAAGTAAAACTCCATAAAATCTTTTCTGGTTTTGCATATGACGTGAATAATGTAGAGCTCTTCAAAAAACCAATAGCAACAACTTGTAAAAATCCTTCTTGATCTCTATTTTTCAATTCTTGATTTTTCTTCTTGAAAAATGAAATTCACACAAGTATATTCAAAGAAAAATCCTTTTGTATCTTGTTGTTTTTCTGTGTATTATTTTTCACACTTTTAAAATCTGCACAGAATAGAGTTATTTAAAAGAGATACAATTTAGTTTTAAAACAAATTGGAAAGTAAGTTGCAAATAAATTATTATTAGGCAAAAATAAATCAATTTAACATATTGTTAAACCAATTTATTTTACCAAAACAAAATTTTTTAAAATATGTTTTTCAAGAATAGTTTCAATTAACTTTGTTATGATTTCTTGAGTGTGCCCGTTGATTTTCTTTATCTTTGCACATGAACTCGTCAACTTCCAACCATACACACACTAGACTAACACAATGTCTTCTTCACTTTGCCTGACTTTGACAAGGTTTCTTTTGTTTGATTTCATCAAATACTAAATCTATGAGATTTCTTAGCATTTAAATTGATTTTGGTGTATATATACGATTGAAAAATTGCTATGGTTTTGTTGTGATATAATACGAGCTATGTTGTAAACATAGTTATTTATAGGGAGAGAATACTATGTTGAGATATATATGTTGTGTATTGATTTTGAGACTCTAAAGTAGATGATCCTATTAGACTCACATAGAAGAAAATATTAGGTAATGAGAGTCGAACGAGGTTCCTATGACCTAGTATGTGGTGTGAAAAGGAATTGTTTATGGTAGTTAGTTAATTTATCCTATCATATAAGTGTGTAGACTAGTTCCTATTATATAGCTTTACTGTGGTGACAACTTAGTGAATGTAGTATGAAATGTATAAATCTTTGAGTACACACGAGTCTTTTAGAATTGGAGTCAATTGTTTGTGATGTTGATGTCTTTGAGTTATGATAAGAGAGGTAGTCAGTTGGGCTTAGATTTAAAAAATATTTAATTTTGATAAATATTAATGTTTGAATTGAAGTTGTATATATTAAAATATATGGATGAGTTGTGATTTAAATATATTTGATGAGATTTATACACCTATAAGTTTTTGTTTGAAAACTCTTAACTTATCATGTTTTGTGGTTTGTATTTTGTTTATCACTTATAACAATAATTTATTACATGTGACTAGATATTGCCAAAGACATATTTTGATTTCTTTTGAAGAAACCAGAATAATAAATGTAAATATATATAAATATGAATGTGATAAATATTATGAATGAATTTAAATGATAAAATTGTAATAAGGAAATGTTACACATAACACCATTAATATTAATTTACATTATATTTTGTTAGTTATTATTTCATTAATTTTAATTTAATACATTATTTGAAAAAAAGTATTATACAATTTTTTTCTAAAAAATATTGTTTAATTTGAATTAATTAATTTTTAAATTTTTCAGTTGTGAATTTTTTTAAGAGTAAAATGGAAAAGTAGAGTAGAATTCAATTCTCGCTATTTCTTTAGGCCACGGTGGACCATTCATTGTCCAAACTCTGAATATATAGAACAAAAATAATTAAAGTGGGAGAAATTTAATTCTATAATTTTCTTAAAATGTTTATTTAAAAAAAATCGTCATACAACTATGTTACTCAATTCGTAAGTTTATTTATATTGATCTGGCTTATAAAAAATCAATTCAGGACAATTATAACGTGACAAAGAAAAATTCAATTCACGTAAACAAATAGATTGATAGAGACACCAAAAAAAAAAAAAAGAAGACTAAAATTACAATTTTTTCCTCAACTTTACTTGACAGATTTTATAAAATGTATAATATTTATCCATTTCTTATTTTTATATACGTTTTATTTTTTTTAATTTTATTCTAATTGAAGTTTGTATTTAGAAGTAAGTTGAGTAAGAAGAAGAAAAAAATAATGTATTATGAAAAAATTTAATTAATTACTTAAGTTAATTAATTACATATGAAAAGAATAAAGGTGTGATTTTTTTTTTAACTCAAATTACACCTCTTTTAAGTTCAGACACTAAAATTATAAAAGAAATTAAAATTACTATTAAAAATACATTCGCATTCACGTTTTTATTA
>Ga0123340_1003926_pt1 | contig 14012 bp, 5 predicted proteins | sample SirMexnodulemix_FD_89961 | JGI IMG/M metagenome (GOLD analysis project Ga0123340, IMG submission 89961) | Root nodule microbial communities of legume samples collected from Mexico - Siratro Mexico nodule mix | ecosystem: Host-associated > Plants > Roots > Nodule | place: Mexico: Nepantla... | reverse complement strand
TATATATATATATTATATATGTATTGAAAAATGTCCTAAGACTGTGCTAATCGTAATTTTTTTCGTTGAATTTTAAATATGACATAATCATACAAAAGGTAAATATAAAAGTTGTTTATTTTTAGTTTTTTTATAATAGTAATTTGAGGTTTTTTCATCCAAATTAAAAAAGTATTATATCTTTGTTTATTTTTTAATGTAAATTTTAAGTAAATTACCTGTTATGTTTTCTTATTTCAATGTTGGTTTATGTGTTATTTATTTATTTTTCATTTTATAATCATAATTATGTTTGTTGTCCTTATCAATTAAATTAAGGATATCATTAGAAAAAAAAGTTATATCGTCTTAAAATAAAAAAAATATTAAAATATTGACAATTAAAAAACGAACTGACGAAGTATAATACTAAAAATATCTAATGAAATAGTGTTAAATACAGAGCTGGAATATTATTTTTTAGCTACTACAAGAATATCACAAGATACTACAAATATATTACAGGCCTCTATATATAGCGATCGACACTTGATCAAATGTTACTTCCGCCAATAACTCTTTCGTTTCTGAGTTAAGAGAATTAAAAATAAATAAATAGGGATTCTAGTTTTACAATACACCTTCTAAAAGATTAAAATTACATATCTTCATTTCTTTTTTTCTCTTTCTTTGTTCTCCCAATAATATTTTCTCATGTAAGTTGTTAATTCTATTTGATATTCACGTATTAGTTATACTATTGACGTAATAGAAAAACTATTAAAAGAACATAAAAGAATAGATAGAATCGTTATTATCTCCTACCATCTACCTTCCTACTCTCTCAACTAAAAGTTCAATATTGTGTTGATAGAGTCACACACACACAAAATTCATCCAACCAAAACTCAATTAGATAACTAGTTTTGTCAAACATATTAGTAATCTTTTTTATATCCTTCATAAATAAATAATAAAAAAAAAACATAGAAAATATTCATATATCATGAAAAGCAGTCCAAAGTGGAAAGCGATAGATATGTTAGGCCCCTTTTTCTTCATTTGACCCCAACTCAAACATTTGCTATATTGCTAGTTTGGGCTTTCCCTGTTTCAGAGCTTGTTTTGGTAAATTTATAACACACTCTCAACCCCACTCCAACTTTCTCTCTGCTTTATTAATAAATTGGTATTATGGTACTTTAATCTTGCACTTGTGTTTTCTTACTTTTCCTATTTAAGATAAAAACCCCTCAAACTTGAACCCTTTGATCGGTTCAACCTTATCTTGGTTTAAGAGCTACCCTACTTTCTCTTCAGGTACCTCTTTCTCTTTCGCACTCACTCCCCTTTTCTCCACCCTAGAAAAAAGCCCTTTTATTTTTCCACATCTGACTTTTCCTCAGACATTCTGTCTCTTGCTGCTCTCAAATCAAAACTTTGAGCTCAGCAAACCCTCATGTACTGCTAAAATGCCATTCTCAATCATGTACTCTCTTCCTTCCCCTTTACACAAAACGTGCCAAACTTTCCTCATTTTCCAGCTAATCATCTTCCAATCTTGGTATTCCCAAGAAAAAAGAAAACAAAATTCAGTTCTGCTCCACAAGAAATATATCACAAAATAATAAGCTCATATTTTATGATGATTTTTGATTATTAAGTACACCCAGTTGCCATAAATTCGTATCAATCATAGGAGTTATTTACAGTTTCAAGTTCAACTATTTTACTTGGTCAAAAACTAGTCATCATTAAACTCTCAATAAATAAACCGTAAGTTGGGTAAACAAAAGGAAAAAGGGGTTGGATAAAGCCAAAAGGTGTGCTCTCTTTGATTCAAAGTAACAACCAGTGTATATATATTACAGTGCTGATCTATTAATGAGTATTTTTAAATTAGAATAAAATATTGTATCTTATGTGGAAGTGTGATGAATTATTTTTGAAAAATAATATTTTTCATGAGTTTAAGGAGACTTTACCAGAACATTGAGGTGCGTGTAAATGACTTATTATGCGTTTTGATTTTGAGGTTTTAAAGTGTCGTGCATTTGATAAAACTTATTGTAGAAACCATGAATGAAAGCTTCATGGGAATAAAATGAAGTTGCATTTTTGCGTGTGATGGAAAAAAAAAAACGAAGTTAATGGAGTTGAGATTGGAAGGAAAGTGCAGTGACAGAAAAAGGGTAATTGGGCAGAGACTTTTGGTTAGAGTTTGCATGGAAACGTGAAATCCGGGTACCCAAGTGGCCTATTGGGCTTGAAATTGTTGAATGGGCCCTCCACAGGTGGAACAGTTGGAGTGCATTGACCAAACGGAGATTAAGGAGATAAGCGGTTCAGCATCCCAAGAAAATAGAAATTCCGAAGCGAATGAATGTTAGGTATTTGGTGGTTATCTCAAAACTTTAACCTCGGCCCAAGTGAACCACTACTGTGAGAACAGCTACACCCAACTTTTCCTGCTCCCGGAAAACCCTCCTATTTATTAAATACAGATATTATTATTATAATTTATACACTCAAATATTCATTTCAATCATTTTTGCTTTTCTAGAAAGAAAATAAATAATGATGAGTCTACTTAAACAATCAACAATTTAATTTCAATCAATATATATGAAAAAAAAAACCCAAATTAAACATGTTATATTGAGACTACTTAATTTTTACCAATATTCTAAAAAAATTGACCATACTTGCTGCATAATAAATTAACATATTACTAATATTTTCCAATAATAATCTTCACATATTTAACTATATAATTAACCTATGTGACTGAAACTTAAGCAAAATTATATTTTTTGTATAAAATTCGAATAACTTTTTATTACTGTATTGAAAATAAAAAATTATACGAAAAAAATATTTTGCCCAAACTTATAAAAGTGGAAAAAAATCCTTTAATCGAACCTGAAGTTCTATTGCTTGATATCAACTATATCATGCGCACACACAATAAATGCATATAGAATGTGACATGTATTTAATATTATGATATGGTTATTTTAAAAATATATAGAATACAATAAAAATAGAGTTGGGTGGTTGAATATATCATTCGGGTTTATTTCATTTTTGGTGGGTTAATAACGAACTAAATCCATATGAATTGAACTGATTATATTCGTAAAAATAAATATGACATGCTTCTTTCACTTTTTTTCTTTAAATACGAACAGCATTAGACAATAATTTTTTTTTTAAAACGTGTCGTTAACTGGAAATTAATATCAACAATAAGAAAAAAAAATTGAATAGAATCTCAATTAATTGCCACCTATTTAACAAAGTGATTATTTATATTTGGCAATCCAGCATTATCCATTAAGTACTAAATGTGTAACTATATATATATTATGTCTCCATTTCTTTTGCTTCTAATGAGTCATAAGCTGGATATTGCTTGGTGTCAAGTCGCTTACACGATTTGAGTGCTTGGAAATTGAGATTGTACGACTTATTACAAAAATTGATTTTATGATATTTGTCAACAAAATCATCTGATAATCATGTGAGAGTTTCGTTCCTCTTAATATGTAAGAAGAAACAAATTGTTTATTTAACTCGATGTATTGACATCATAATCACGTCTCATGTTTCTTATTATCTCTTAATGAGTGAAACTAGTTTAGTTTAGTAAGTTCATTTTTTTTTCTGTTAACAATATAATACATTGTTTTGAAATATACGTGTAAATAATTAATATAAAATAGGGAGACACATAAATAAGTAATGAGAAATTATAAAATTTCCAACATATCGAGAAAAATTAAAATTGAAAAAATTCACAATAACCCGAAGCATTGAACCATCCATTAAATCGATTTAAATGGGAATTTTAATAGTCTACTTTAATAGATCTAAATGGGACCACTTATTGCAGTGGTTCAGGCTAGAATTAACCTTCACATTACGCATAAAATTGATAAGAAATTATAGAAATCTTTGTGGAAAGGATAATAATTTGAGATTTAAAAGCGTATATAAATGTGCAGTATTTATGGATATTTTGTATGGTGGGATGAAGAATGGAAAGGGAGAAAAAAGTATTAAAAAGAGTTTGGAAGAAGGAGGGAGCTGAGTGGAATTATGGTGATTGTGGAAGGCGAGGAAAGGAAGGGAAAAGAGGACAGAGGTTGCTTGCGCAAATCTAGCTAATCTGGGCTTCTGGGGAAGGCAGTGGAGAAAGAAAAGGATTGAGATTTGAGTTGAGCTGAATTTAGAGATAGAGAGAGAAAGGGAAGAAGAGAGCAGAAGACATAGAAAACAGAAGAGAAGTATCTCCATGTCCAAACCGTACAAAAAAAAGGCACACCAACCATTCATTTTCTTTTGCCCACGTTATGTTTGGACAGACAATCACAGTGGGACACAACCCTTCACCTCTTAGCTAGTTACCTCACTCACCTCTCTTCCCCCTTTTCACCCTTTTGCACCATACATACATACATACACACCTTCTCCTCACCCCACTTCTCCCATTCTTCTGCCACTCATGTTTCCACTTTCACCTCTCTGGGGAAGCCCCTCCCTTTGCTGCCACCACCACAATATGCCCACACACCATGGGATCCAACAACAATGCTTCGCCTTCCACTTCCTTCCCAGGCAAAAGGGTTTCACTCAACTCCAATTCTCGCCTCTCACTGTGCTGTTCTTCTTTTTCTTCTCTTGATTTTATATCATGCTGCTCGTGATATTGGCTAGATGGCTCAATCTGTTAGCTTAGTGGTATTATTAGCATTTAGCACTTAGCATTGCTATTATTTTTGTTTACTTACTCTCTTTGTAACCAATGTTAATATGCCAGGAGTGGATATTTCAAATTCAAACCAAATCTTCTTATCTTGCTTTGCTTTCCCACTTTTCTTTTATTGTTTATTATCATGATCTGAGTTTGCTCACTGTTTTTCTTTTTTTGGGTTTGGTAAAGGAAAACAATTTTTGTTTTTCTGGCTGTGTGTGTTTTGAATTGAAGAGGGCCTGGGAGAGAAAGCAAGGAAGGAGGTAGACATTACTTTGGTTTGAGCTTTGGGTTGCTACATTTTTGCAGTAAATGGGGATGCACCTAATCCTGTAGGATTTTAGTCAGTGATGCTTTAAATTTTGGGGGTCCCTTGAGGTACAGACTACAGACCCTTCAACATCCAAACAATCTTTTATTACCGTTTCAAATTTAATGTCAGTCTTTGCTTCTGTCTCTTTTGCAAATTTTATTGATTTTTCTTGGGCAATGTGGGGCTTCCTCATATTAATAAGGGGGGTCAAAAAGGAGACCCATTTCTAATATATTACTAGCCCCAATCATCGTTTAAACTTTAGATTAATAAATTACTATTAGTTAGTAGTACTTCCCTTAAACACCTTCTTTCTAGTTCCCCCACAGTGGAAAAATTGAAAATCACTGAATTTGTTATTGTTATTTCTTGGCTGTGAATATCATGTTTATGGAGTGGTTCAAGTAATAGTGTGTTGTTGTTTTAATGTATATTGTCCAATCAGTGTGTGTTTATGAGGGTGGGTGAGGTGACAATGCAACAGGTGAAGTAGGGTCTTGGGTTGCAAAACACTGAAATTGGCAGTCCAAAGGAGCCTGTGTTGAGCACAATCATACAGCATTTTATTTTATTTTTCTTTCTTGCATAGCGAATTAACTGGGCTAGTAACGCAAAAACAGACACAAAGACAAAGAAAGTTGAGCTAAGGGTGACGAATGCTTCTTTAGTCTATTTGCAAGTGTCCTATCAATTATGCTCCCAAACTCCTCTTTTCTCTCAATCCTTTTAGTTTTAGTATGCACGTGAAAGTGGGGATTCTGCCCTGCACCATCAAAAGGAATAAAGCTTCAAAATTTAAATCCAAATGAAACGAATACGATTCTTCCTCAGAACTGGACTTGTCTTCTTCAAACCAAGGATCCTAAGCATTCAATTAAACCATGTTGCTAATGTTGTTTCTATCAGTTGCATAATTTTAGAAACTCACTCCTTTGCGTCACTTTAGTTACCATCTATGGTACAAAACTCACTCCTTTTCTACACTACCCTTGACACCATCAATAATTAACTGTAATCAAAGTTTAGCTTGAGAGAAAACAATACCTAACAAATCATCCCCTCTTCCTATAATGTTTGCCGTCTATTCTATTTTTTATCCTAAATTTTTGTTTTCGTTTTAATTATTTTGTCTCTAATATTATAACAGGCTTCTGTCTCTCTCTGTTAATTGTTTACACACGTTACTATCAAGTGTTTTTTATTTAGTAGTTGTTGTCTTTAGATGTTAGGATTCTTTGGTAAAGTGATTATGTGGCTAACTGGTGATTTCCCTTGAGTTTTTCTTACTTTTTATTTTTTTAACTATCTCTTGGGTCTTGTGCTTCCCTTCTAACTTGACATTGATGCAATTAAACCCCTCTTTTCCTTTGGTATAAACTTGCTGAAACCATGAAGCAACAAAGGACAAAAAGTAAAGAAAAACATCACATGCACTCGTTGAAACCAGCATGCATCTTTGCACATGAACTACAACTACTTTCCAAACAAGCCTTACCATTTCCACTTTTAAGTCAGTGGCAGAGTAGCTTTCACATACCAAACCCAGGATTTAAAATAAGCATTTTAACCAAAAACGATTGAGCTGAAAAGGGTCACACTTCAAAGTGACTACAGATCATAATCTCAGTGTGTTTAGATAACACGACAATCAATTCCACTCCACAAGATCATTACAATCTTATGAACATAAAAAAAAAAAAAAAAAAAAAAAAAAAAAATTTTTTTTTTATAAAATAAAAAAAAAAAAAAAAACAAAACACAAAAAAAAAAAAAAAATAAAAAAAAAAAAAAAAAAAAAAAAAAAAAAAAAAAATCATTTCTTACTATGAAGTTGATGCAAACGCATAAATGTGATTCTCCCCACTTATGCACTCAAAATGTATACAAGACGTTGCTAAAGGTATTTTCATAAAGGAAAAACTAAATTCATTATTCTGATATAGGATAGTCATTAACTTACGTAAAATTATGTAACTCTTTTAACTTTTATCTGAAAAATGATTAGAATAGTGTGGTTGTAAGGAAACAAGTGGGTACGGTCCCATCGACCATAATTTAGAAGTACTTTGTACATTGTCTTCATAATAAGTGAGTTCGTTCCTGCTTCTCTTTTTGTTTCGATATTGGACTTGTAATAAAGATCCATGTTGCCTTAGCAACTTTGAATTTTGGAGTCAGGTTTAGCCACGTGACTTCAACCCAACAAAAGTTTCCATATTAATTGGAAGTTAGCAGTAGCAGTTTTCGAACTTCCAAGTTTAGTTATCAAAAAAGTGAAAAAGAAAAAAAGAGACTTGCAGAACAAAAGCACATATTTTTTTTTTAATGAACAAGTAATGCATCATTTTGTGTAGTAATAAGAGCCAGGGAATGAAAGCATAATTATTTGATTCACAATAGTTTATTTTCATCATGATTGCATCAAATTTTAAGAAAGTTAACTTAAATGACAATCGACAAAGCCACTGAAAAATACATAATATTTGAACTAAATAAATTATACATTGACTTAATTATCTATCATCAGTGTTTGTGGGTAAATTTTTGTTTTTATTACAGCCTGCAATAAAGAATTTTCATTTTAGTTCTGCATAATACAATCAGGTAAAAATGGTCGATGATAAATACATAAATTATTTTATAAACAATCAACTTTAAAGGTTGAAGGTAAAGATATAAAACTCATTTATTCTTTCGCAATAAGGATCTTGTTAATGAGTGTTTTATAATTACTAATTACCGTAAAAAATAATAAATACTATTTTTACTCAAAGTTACAGCAAGGGTACATTACAGAACATAACAGAGCACATCGATTACTGGCCCCTGCACTTTTTTTTTACTTTTCACTCTCTCGGAGAAGACCAATTAACATTATTTTTCATAAATAAAAATATTTATATAGTTTATACGAACGGTTGAATTTATTAAATTTCATGACAATTAGTTTGGTTAGATAAAAAGTGGAAATAAAAACATTTAGTGAATCTCAAATTATAAAAGGTAAAAATTAAAGGAACCCATTTCACTGTTCCAAAAGAGGAAAGCAGATAAAGAAAAGAATAGAGGTAAAATAGTGAGACCACTATCAGGATAGGATATGATACATGTGCATTCAATATGTACATATATAGCAGTAAAATTGAACAGACAAGGAGAGAAATATTTTTCTTCACAATAAAGCACACCATTAGAAAAGACAAACCCTATGAAAGGATTATTGCTACATCAGCTACATCTACATTTTCAGCATTTGCTTGCATGAGTATTAGGTAATGTTAACTTATAATTATATTTAAACTCTTGATGCATTAAATTAAAGAAAAGAATATGATTTTAAAATTGAGGGGCTCTATATTTGTGATTTGAACAAGTGAATAGTACAGTGGTTTATCTATGAAATTGGGCTGCAGCCTACAAAAGCTAAGGTCCAGGAGAAGGGACAGGCACCATTTACGGCAAAATAGAAAAAGAAAAAGAAATCCCAACACGTTAAAGTTTAAACTGCACATGAGGGTGCAGCAGTAAATATAATCATCAATCAACTTTATCAGAAATCTTTTTTACATTTTATTTTCTTTTCTCTTTCTTTCCTTTTATCATTTTATTTGTCTACAGTAAACACAACTTCACCAGAAACTCCAACAGGAAGACCCATAAGTGTACTTGATTTAGCCATCATAATGGAGATTTAATGCATATTTATATTGCATGTTCTGGAAATGGGTAATTAGTGCTTGTTTGCAAGTTGATAAATGTGTTTATTAACTCCACTCACGTATTAGAAGATTCTAGAATCGTGACTCCCTAATGTAAAAAATTATGATAAGAATGAGACTTAGAAAAAGCTATTAAATAAAAAAAAGAAAGAAATGACCACCAACTCAAAACACTCCAATCATCGAGAATGTTCTGCTATCTTTCTGTTGTATACGGTGCTTCTGCTCTTATTGTGTGTTTGGCCCTACATTCAGATGTAATCAAAATTGTGAAAATAATGGTGGGAGCAATAATTATAAGCTTCAGGATTCAGTTGAGTGAAACCGTTTTGGACTATAAATAAATTAACTAACCAACATATATGTGATAAGACATGTAAAATAAACATGAAAGTTAACAAAAGTATGTTTGTAATGTAATGTATATTGCAAGCTAGCATTACAGAAGTTTTTTCTCGTTTGAATGATTCGCATATTAAAAGCAGATCAGGGTAACCAGATACGTGAGAAGATTGTTCATGCGAAAAACTACCATTGGGTTTGTAGCTTTAGCTTAGTTTGAAGTCACATACGTGTCCCTCACTCACTAATTCTGAATTAATAATAGAATTATTTGAGTCTCAACATCAGTGACAGAGAGTGGCAGTGGATTTATACATAAGAAGAAAAGATAAAATAGGTAGGAGGCGCGTGAGATTGAAGTTTGAGATAGGGTTGTGATTATTAGATAGAGAATATTAAAAGTGAAGGTGATGCAAGGACGGGTGAGCAGGCATAATATTAAAAGAAGAAGAAGTTGAAAGAAAGAAAGAAAGTGAGATTTTGTGGACCATAATTATTTGAGAAGGTGTTTTATTATGTTTGGTTCCTTAAAGGGTGAAATGAGGAGCAAAAGGGTTTAACTAGTTAAGCAGTTATGCAGTAATAGTTGATTCAGATTTAGTGTAAACAGAGTGACACATCTATACCTGGTTACATGGATTTGTCCCCACTTCTCCATCTTTTGAGAATTTGGACTATTTCAAGCTTATTGGTTGGGGGGCCTCATGTAAACGATCATGACTTCCCTCTGCCACCTTTTTCTATGCCATAATGCCTAAGCTTTCACCAATGCTTCATCTCATCTTATTAACACTCAATTAATTAATAAAAATATTAACTTTTTTTTGGCTCTTTTATAAGTCTTGAGAAGAAGTTTAAATTATAAACAAGATAAATCTTTACAGTAGATTAATCTCAAAATGGCATCATATACAATGTCCAACAATAAAGAGATTTATTTTTGTTGCTCACAACTCCATGAGCCCAACAAACACCCATAAATGTGGCCTTACAAGTTTATTGCCTTACGATATCTTCTTCAAGCCTCTCCGGAATAATATGAAATGTTGAATAAATTTTTTTAATGTTTGATTCTATTTAAAGGTTGAATCTTCTAATAGTATGTTTCGATGGAGAATATTTAGATAATTTTACTTTTATAAATAATTTGAAATAATTTATGATTAAATATATTGTTTAAATAAATTATTTTTTAAAAATGTCAATTTTTTAAAGTCAATCGAAATTATTTTAGTTACAGCGGTCAAGGTTATTTTTCGTCAATACATACCGATGTTAGTAAACGATTGCTAAGGTTTTCTTTATTAGCATCAGTGATGTTTTCTAATTGATTTCAAATGTAATTTTTAGTGATCAATTTTAGTTGATATAAGTAGAAATTGGTATGAATTATGTTTCAGATAACATTGTTAACAAATTTTATCTATTAACGCAAGTTAAGATTATTTCTTGGTTCACATTTGTCACAATTTTATTGATTTAAAATTTAGGATTTATATTTGATTGATTGGACTATTTTTCTATTAATGTCAGTTTTTTTTTTCGGTTGAAGTCTCTAATGATTTTGTTGTCCATATAGAGATTTTTGTTCAATTAAAGTGGTGTTATTCAGTGGTAGTTTTGTGTTTAGAGATAATTTTGATATTTTATCCAAACCAAAAAATTCAAATTTAATAAATTTAAATTATTTAAATTATTTAAATTATTTTATTAACATAATTAAATAATTTAAAATGAAAATAAATCCAAATTTAAATATTTAAATTTTAGAAATATATATAAAAAGTTTGTGTCTGGAAGCGTTATATGTTGTTTAAATTAGCGCCTTGAAAAGAACATATCATCTTTTAGACTGTTTTATTGTTGCATTGCATTGCATACACATTGACACTGACAGTGAAATATCAAGGTGTGCCTCACTATAAAAGCATATGTAATTGTAAGGTGTAAAATACTCCTTGCATGTGCTTCAATGTAATATCGAGCCATGTCAGTTTTTGTATCCAAGTTTTGTTTCCTGTCTCGAACAACGAAGACTTCCAAAAAAAGTCATCAAATGTACACTGTTTAGATAAACATAGTAAAAAGAAAAACACAACAATTCATGAATTAGGATTAGCTATTTTAAGGTAAAAAATTCATAATTACTTTATACTCTTAAAAAATATTTGTAGCAATTATCCAAAGAGACTCATTTACATTTGACACAACTGGAAAGTGATAACTGAACAAAATTCTACTTTGTCTGATCAAATTTATGTAGAGTGTATGAATTTACAAAACAGAAGTTAGGTCCACAATGGATTATGAATAGCATTTTTCTCCCCAAATGCTACTATGGACTATTTCTACTGGTCATGCTTCTTGAAGAGAAGCTTAACATGGAACATAACCCATTCACATTCTTGATTCAGTGATTCTTTTAGATATTGTGGAAACTTACTGTTTGTCTTTAGTCACCACATACTAGTTAGTGGATCTACATCCCACCACCTTTTATATTGGGCTCAAATTTAGGTGGGGATTCAAACATTAAGGAACACTAAATTTAAATATTGGTTCGATCCACCCAGTTCAAAGCTAAGACTTTGTGTTGGAAGGAGGAGCATTTGTCATATGTAGAATTAGCTTGTTATAAATTATAATATTTGTTGCTAAAAAAATTACAAGATTTGTGAAATCCAGTATTACTCTTGGTTTCTATTTGGGTTTGAGTTTGGTCTTGTATGGGCTTAAATTTAAGGGGCTTTTGCTTCCTGTATCCTATAATTACTAACTACACCCTATTTAAGAACAAAAAAACTAAAATACCCTTCCTCGTGTACTATATGCTGCTGTTGCCACTATTGCCACAATCATTGTCGCCACTTCCGCCACCACCTACACCACCGTTTTCATCATGCACTGCATATTTTAGAGGATGAAAAAGAAGAGAAAAAAAAAATATTCTAGAAAACTTGTTTGAAAGCAATCATTTGCAAAATTTTGTTCTGGAAAGCTCATCCTATCCTGAAAAACTCTTCTGAGTATCATATAGGTTTCGGAAAATTTGCTTTTGAAAATTTTATTATAAAAAATTTGTACCGAAACGTATTTCATGCATTCTGAAAAACTTATTAGAAAATCAAGTTCTGAAAATTCTGGAAAGCTAGTCTTGAAAGATTTTCAGAATAAAGAATTCGAAAGTCACGTTTACGGAAGGGAAAAGGGTAATTTTGAAAACTATTAAAATGCAGTTAAAATTATTGGGGGTGCAGGAAGAAAAACATCATTGCAAGCAACGCAAGGTCCACACTACTTACAAGCTGGACATGTCATGAGAGTGTGACCCTAAAAGTGGAAAACAGAGAACCTCTCATTATTGAAATCAATATGGCCCTTAACAAAAAGAAAAAAGTAAAAGTTGATAAGAATGAAGAGGTACAAAAGAAGCTATCATGAATTTATCATTGGAACAGTATTAAGAGAATTCAATAATTTGTAATCCACCAAACAACATAAAATTATTGTTTAAATTACAGGCTAGCATATCAGAATTATATACACCCAATTATAAAACGATAACAGATTAAACCAATCCAGAAAAACTTCGTGAATAACATCCAAGGGTGATGCTTTAGAAATTATTACTATAGCTTATTTTAATTTAATCTAATTTTAACATGCTAGGATGTGTAAATCAGTAGTTAGTATTTGACCAATAATTTTCCATGGTTAAAATTATTGTTTTTCTTTCTTTAGTTTGACTTGATTTTTTTCTCTAGTGTTATGATTGAACATTTTAACATACTAATGCATAATGCATCTTTTGGAATTGACCTTGGGTTATTGGGATTAGACCCTCCACCACTGAGGAAAATTGATGGTACAAAAGAAAACAAGTGGGTGGAAGCATCTTGTGGGAAGTGTTGTTCTTTATGTTCTAATGATTGAGATCATGGATGAGGAAGTACAACTTCTATCAAACACTTGTGTGGATACAGAGGGAACTTAATTTTGAAAGTAAGATAAATGCGTGCTACTGTACACTGTAGTGGAATGAATCACAAAACCAAATTTGAAGATCTGAAATTTGGCAAGGAAAGGTAAAATGAAAGGGAAGAGCGGTAAAGGAAGAAAGATGGAAAAGAAGTTTGTGGTGTGAGAAAAGAGACATTGACACGATAACTTTTTTGGTTTTCCCAAATGAAAGTACTCTGTTAAAGCTTTGGGGTTTTGAAGTCACAATGAGAAAGAAGAGGGGCAGAAGCAGAAAGAAGCATGGAACTGTGGTTGGTGGAAGGAAGATAAGGAATCAAGTTCCAACAAGAGGAGCATGGAATGGAAGAAGAATAAACGCACTCCAATGAAGATTGTGTCTGAAATAGTGAAGATTCCCACGTTACCACTACATTGCCACTGTACCATCAATTCCATGCACAGAGCTACTCCCTATTCATTTCAAAATCTCTTCTAACTTCTCACCAAATACATTTTCTTGTTGCATAGATTTTTTAATGACATTGGAGGAAGAATAGGTTAGTGGGGTGTAACTTGGATTACATTAATCCGATATAATAATAGAGTGACTTGGATTTTTCTGAAAAGACTTATTACGAAATATGAAATATTTGAATTTAACGAATTCTAAATCATTAGTCAAGCCATATATAAAATGTAGTCTAAAAAAAATCAAGATATTAGATTTGTGATTATTTCATCCATTTTGAACTTAGGATTCTAACTTTACATTCAATTATCGTGAAATGAAAAATTATTGGTCTAAATTGTGGTTAGATAGATTTTTTTTCTTGTTAGTTACTTTTATACAATTAAGAATATGTGAAAATAATTATTTTTATATAAAAATATAACTTTTAATTAAAATAACATGTTATTAAAATATTTGTAATCAGTATACAGT
>Ga0123340_1003925_pt1 | contig 14012 bp, 7 predicted proteins | sample SirMexnodulemix_FD_89961 | JGI IMG/M metagenome (GOLD analysis project Ga0123340, IMG submission 89961) | Root nodule microbial communities of legume samples collected from Mexico - Siratro Mexico nodule mix | ecosystem: Host-associated > Plants > Roots > Nodule | place: Mexico: Nepantla... | reverse complement strand
AATTTATTCTATTATAAATAAATTACACATAATTTATAGATATTTATAATTTAAATTATAATTCTATCAAAAATGTGTATCATTTAGACATCACTAACAAATATTGTGGTCATTTAAATTATAATTCTTTTAACATAATTATAATAATTAAAAAAAAAAAAAAAAAAACTGGTAAGCCAGTTTGTCTGTCTCAGCTATGACACCTACCTGATATAAACTAGATCGAACGAACCAAAACAGATTAGAAAAGACCAACCCATCTCAGCCGTCAAACTAATAATAGTCTGGTGCCGAATTAAGTGTTCTGTCCTCTAATCATACTTGTTATTTTAAGCACCAAAAGAAACTCTGCATAATATAACCAAATAAATAATATAAAATTTGTAGACATGGAAATTTGCAATAACAGTGCACTGTTCAAATTAAACTGGCAGATTAATAAAGAAAATCGGCTAAGAGCATATTATTTTATTTGAAAAAAAAAACGCTTTTCATTCAAATTTTGACATCCTTGAGTTATTTGATAGCATTTACCTACTTTCTTTTCCCATGGTATGATCCTACCTCATTTGGTAGAACAAATATTTTGCCATAAATGGTTTAACAATCACGGAAATTGGAAAAATGAAAATTTTATTCATGGTGGAATATATATATTTAATGGAAAATCGAGAAGGAAAAATCATCAGCTGTGAACAATGGAACAAATATTTAACATGCCAGTGTAAGAAATAAGATAATTTTGTTTTTATGTAGAGTTAATAAAGGAATTATTATTTGTTTTAAGTCAAACTAAATAATCTTCCCAAGCAAAATTCAAATAAAACAATAATTAGTTTAGTTATGGCTATCCTCCGGGCCAAATATACCTACCCTATATAAAACCTTTGGATATGAGATATATTTTTATTATTGTGTACATCTTTGTAATCTCCTTCCTGGTTTCTTAGTTGGAAACGCAAGGAAGTCTATTCAAAACCAATCACTTGTTTATATTTTTAAATTTGTTTTTAGTATTTTTAAATTTGTTTTTAAATATGTATATGAAAGAAAAGTTTGTATGGTTTGAAAAATATAATGGTACACAAAGTTTGGAAGCTATGTAAACGGAATAATTTTAGAAGTATAACCTTAACCATTGTTGTTTTTCTAAATCTAGTTATATCATTTTTGTTGTTAATGATATGTTAGTAACATATTTAAATATATGTAAAATTAATAATTTTAAAATGTAATTCTTAAAAAAAAAATATGATAAATTTGATTCCAACAAAGAAGATCCTTGTATATGAATAAGTTTTAAGTTATCTCAAGTGCATTAAATTAATTACCTTTTTCAAAGATTTAACATATTTGACTAGTCATTTTTGTCTATTTAAATATTAATGACCTTAGATAGAAGAAGAAAGAGAATTCATGACTAAGGTTTTATATGTTTCAACCATTGGAAATTTGATGTATGTGATGACTTGTCAAATCCATATATTGGCACAGTAGGGAATTATTAACTATTATGTTAAATTTAAATAAATAAATTTCAAAGTATCTACAAGACAATAAATGTGTGTATTTACTATTAGATGAGAATTAAAGTTACATACAATCAAACAAACTTTGGAAGTGAAGTTGATATTCCAAAAAATATCATTGTTGGTATTATAGCTACTAGTAAGAATTAAACATTTCATTTTTGAACAAAACACATTAGTTTTTGTTATCACTTCATTGTGTTTTTCTTATAGATCGAGTGTTAACAAATTAGTTATCACTTCATTGTGTTTTTCTTATAGATCGAGTGTTAACAAATTAGTAAATATTTTTATAAGTAAGAATCCAATAAACAGTTGACAAATGTATTAACCATTGACAAATCCTAAACGAATTGAAGTTGTGTTCAACTTTAGTTGGTCTAATAGGATAATAGATAAGAGAAAGTTATTACATTGATTGAGGGGTGAAAAAAAATTGAAATTAGCTTTTGAGTAGGAGATTGTTGATATTGTTCATGTAATGCAAAATTGCAACAAAGAATATCTTTCTTTGGTGATGGAAAATAGAAAAATAAATAAATTGAGGATTGCATGAAGATATGAAAACAAAATGTAAGGATTAGAAACTTTGCATGCTTGTATAACTGACATCATTATAACTTTGTACAAATTCCTACTATGAGAAAGAAAAAGAAAAAAAAAGAAAGAGAAAATAAGATTTAGAAAATAATGTTTTATTTTATAGGTTTATTTAGGTTGTGAGTTAAGTGTTTGTAAATACTTTTTATTTTCTTCTTTATTAATAATATATTTGTAGTAATATAGGGACGTGAGTATTGAATGAACTTCATCATCAATTTTGTGTGTGTGATTATTCTAAATTTATTTTTGTTTTTCATAAATCTAATTGTAAAAAATTTGAGTTATTTCCCAATAATATCATCTTAAACACTAAAGTAATGTTTGAATGATATGGAATGATGATATTTGCTTACATGACAAGAAAACACTCAAGTGAGACAATAACTATATCAATTTTCTCCATCTTCTTGAGCTAGTTTCGCTCAAGTTACGTAAGGTTACTCAAACGAAGAAGTTTTCTTTTATTTGAGAGAGGATGATCACTCAAACAAGATGAACTCTCTCAAACGACACATATTTGATGGTGTTATTGATAATTGGTAAAATATATATATGATTCAATATATATTATGTTTATATATGTGATATTATAATGATGATATACATGAATTTGTATGATAAACTTGTTGTTATATATTGTATGTGGATACCTAGTATATTATTGTGACCTTTATTGGGATATGACAAAGGGATATGTAGTATATTATTATGACCCTTATTGGTGTATGACAAAGGGATATCTAAGATAATATTATGTAACATTAAAAATGAATTCATTACAAAAAAGAAATATCCTAACTTCACTAATGGATAAATCACATAGATTTAGACATGACATGGTGAGAAACAAAAATATTTAGGCAACATGTTATTAAATATTACAATTATACTTTTATTATCATTTATATAATAAGTGTGTAAAATAAATCTTTCTTTTAAGAAGTTTCAATTAAACAAAAACTTTGATGAAACATTCCCCGATTTCTACATCACAAACTCTTAGTAATGCAATATTATACTCGTCTCCAAGTAAATTTAATTAATATCAATAGATGGGGTGAAGAAAGTTTTAGTAATAAAATTATTCAAAATCATTCTTATATACATCTACTTACTAAACAAATTAAAAATAATTGATATTTTGTAATTCTTTAATTAATTGAATAATAATCTGAATTGAATAAATTAAGAGACATATATTAAATAACTTAATATCTATCAATAGTTAAAAATAAAGAAAACTTAATTTGTAAGTATTTATAACTTAAATTATAATACTACTAATATTTTTATCATTCAAATAATATGATATAAAAGTAATATGTTATTTCAAATTATAACTTTTTGTACTTTTAATTATAATAATTGGAAAAACATTAATTGTTTTTTTTTTACATGAGGCTCATCTAAGCGGTGCAGTACTATGAGCGGGTCAAAAATACTAATCCTAAATTAATAATAAAGTAACATGATTAAATTTAACTATTTTATGACACTTAAGTATGAAATTAATATCTACACAACATAACCAAATAAATTAGTCAATACATGGATAATATAAAAATATATACAAGTGAAAAATATAAAAATCAGTGTATTAAATTTGAACTAGGAGATTATATAAAGAAAATCTGCCAAGGGGCATTATTATTTTATTTGAAAAAAAAATATTCATATTTTTGTCTCCTTGTGTTATTTGATAGCATTTACTAAATTTCTTTCCCATGGTATGATCCTATCTCATTTGGTTGAATATATATTTTGTTAGAAATGGCTTAAAACAAAGAAAAGTGGAAAGTGAAAATTTTAGTCATGGTAGAATAAATATTTAATGAAAAATCCAAATCACGAATAAAGGAGGAAACACCAAATATGCCCTTATGATTAAATGGAACAAATATTTAACATGACAGTGTGAAAAATAAGATAAATTTTGTACCTTAGTTCTTAAGGAATGATTATTTGTTTTAAGTCAAACTAAATAATCTTCCCAAAGAAATTCAAATAAAACAATAATTAGTTTAGTTAAGGTGATACTGAGGCAGAATATATCCACCCTGTATAAAACCTTGGGTTTGTGGTATTATATTATAATATATAGTACCTATTAGATATATATTTTATTATTGGGCACATCTTTGTAATCTCCTCATTGATTTCCTAGTTGGAAATGAAAGGAGGTGGACCCAAAACTTTCACTTTCAAATTTGGAAGCATGGCTTCGTTATCAATCCAAACATTAACCTCTAATATAATTTAATCTAAATTTTAACTTTTATTTATAAAACAATTTGTTCAATTGTCTATCTCTTAAATTCCCCATATTCTATCTCTATTTTAAAGTGAATTTCGTTTAAAACATGTGGATGATTAAAAAATATCAAAATATTTTTTTATTATATATTGTGATAATGTAAAAATAAATATTTATCTTATACCATGTGATTATTGAACTGAAAAGTACTTGTAATAAGGAAAAGAAAAAACTAAAATACATATGCTTGAAAAAAAAAAATACTAGCCAACTGTGTAAAGTGACCAAAATTATTTTATATAAGGATATTTATTCAAAAGGAATATATTATATTCAAGCTGTGTAAAAGGAGTGACTTATGTTGTCATGAAAATGCAAACCAAGCTACATTTTAGTATTTTTTTTAGGAACAGTGAAATAAATATTTTTGCAAATTAAATCTAAAAGTATTTACCACACCTAAGTAATATTGTGACTGTATTGTAATGAAAAAGTGTATGGTATAAGTAGAATATATCTTGGTCTACCAAAAAGTTACCATTAATTTTTTTAAGTTAAAGATTTAAATAAGAGCGTTTAGACAGCTTAGTGGCTTGTGATAAAGTCAATCAACACTTAAAACTGATCAAATCATTATATTAATAATTTCGAATCCTGATTAAAAATAGGATCATCATACAGATAATTTATTACTAATAATACAAATAAGTGAAAATCTTAATTAATTAAACGTTAATTATTACATATCTATTCTTTAATTAACTTAATGTTTCAAATCACGGATAAAATGAAACTTAAAAACTAGTTGTAAAGTTATTGTTTTTTCTTTCTAAGGACATGTCTTTATTTTACAGGTAAGGAATTAATCTCTTGAAGTTGAATAATAGAAAACGGTTACCTTAAACTTTCTCTTAGGATCGAATTCAAAATTAACCATAAACCCTAAATTCAAAATTATATTAGAGTAATAATGAAAAAAAATGTTATATATAATTCTTACAAAAACACATTGAACAAAATTAAATTGAAAAAAAGTGTTATTTGCATCATTATTTTCTTACTGGTGGATTACGTCATTTCGTGGAAAGAAAGAGCTTCTCCATCTTTTGTGTTCCGCGTGAGAAGTTGAGGTGTTTGTCATTGGCAGCGAGTACTGTTCCATCCTGTACACGCGCACTTAACGTTGGACCGAATTATATTATTCAATTAATTGATAATTACTTAATTAATAAATAAATTTATTATTTAATTTTTTAAAATTTTAAAGAGCGTTTTAACATTAAGTGCGAAACGGTATATAAAGCAGACCACCGAGGTAAGGAAGGTCCAGTCGCACAATAATTTCTAAAATTACGAGCTTGCCCTTGCGACACAAAAAACACGCCCAGAGAGGAAGGGAGAGAATAGAAAGAGAAAGAGACCCAAAGAGAAAAGAAAAACGGGTTGGGTTTGGTTGTGTTGTGTGAATTGTGGAATGCTGGTGACGGAGTTGCAACGTGCCAGGGTGGTGTGAGATCTCCCGGCGGCACCGAGCATTTCTCCGGGGAGATGGGGTCGGGGCAGATTGGCGGCGGCGGCGGCGGAAACGGTGGTTGTTCTAACAGCGGCAGCGGGAGTTGTTGTGATATGAGTGTGAAGTGTTCGTGTAGGTGGAGATTGGAGAACCAACAGTACTACAAGCGGTTATTTTCTTCGGGTTTCGTTTTCTTCTTCGGGTGTTTCGTTTTGTTCGGATCCATTGCCACCCTCTACGGTTGGGTCGCTTTTTCCCCTGCAGTGCGCACCTCTCTTTCCGCTTACGGTTGTCGTGACGACAATGAGGGTTCTTGGTCTATTGGGATTTTCTACGGTGACTCCCCTTTCTCTCTTAAACCCATAGAAGCTGTAAGTTTCTTCTTCTCCTTTTGCCCCCACTCTTTCATCTGCATGTATGTGTTAATTTCTCTTTGAAGTTGGTTTTTTTAAGAGGAAAATTAGAAACAAATGATTTTTTCTTGTTTTTTTGAGGTTGTTGAGAGTGTTGGTTTTGTTTTGGTGGAATGATGGTTGTGAATTATTTTAATTGGGTTTTTTGTTGATGTGGGGTGTTTTTTTTGTTGTTTTGGAGAGTGATGGTGGTGTTGATTGTGTGCAGGCGAATGTATCCAACGATGAGAGTGCCGCTTGGCCTGTCGCCAATCCTGTTGTGACGTGTGCTTCAGTTTCTGATGCTGGTTTCCCTAGTAATTTTGTTGCTGACCCTTTTCTTTTTATTCAGGTAATAATAATAATAATAATAACAATTGCAACAGCTATAATAATAACAATAATAATATAATAGTAATAATAATAGGTTCTTGTTGTCACCCTTGTTCCTTCCTACCCTCGTCATGTATCTCTCTGGTGTTTCTGATTCTGTAAAATAGTTGTTTTAGTACTTTCACTTTTTTTTTTTTTTTTTTTTTTTTTTTTTTTTGCCGGAAAAATCTTTCTTTTTTTTTTTTTTTTTTTTTTTTTCTTTGTCTGCATGGCCGGCATTATCCTACCTTTTTTTACTTACTGTTTTGTTTGCCAACTCAGTTTTTAGATTCAGTTATGAATCTTTCGGCATAGATGCTTGGTGTTGGAACGTTTAGGGAAACAGTGCAAGATAATACGTCATGTTCTTGTTACTATACTTGTCCGGGTTAACTGAGGAAATTGCTTGGAGCTTTAAATCTGACATGGAGCAAGTGTGTGTTTCTGGGTGAGGGTCTGCAAAATTGATTTTGAACTTATGTGGTTTATGTTTGTCGGATGTTTTTCTTTTAAAAGTTAGTTGTATCTGACACAAAAGTTACCTAAACAATTTAAAATCAACTTTAGGCACACAATCAATTCTTTAACAGAAAATCTAACATTTGAAAATTTACTAGAAATCATGTTCCATCAACGTGTTTTTGTTTTGGATAATCCAACGGAAAACCAAGCACACACGTATATAGCTTTTTTTTGGCTGAAGGCAGGGAGCCTGGACACTTATATATGCAAGTAATATTTTCTTAGCTGCTTGAGATGTTTCCTACTTGTTTTTTTATTGAGAAGCTGCTGAAAAGTTGATGGGGAGTTCAGGATATGTCTGATTGTAACAATTGAAGTGTGAAATGGATAGAAATTTATGATTAGGTAGGGGTCGTGTGACTTCCTATATTTTGTTCTTATCTTCAATGTCTTGCTCTTATCTGTATATATTTGTGTTCTAGCACAAGGTATTATCCTTCTTTTTTTTATTGTAAGACGATATTTATTAAATCTTTTGAGTTTTAGTGTCATTACTCAGTCAATAGCTTTAGTAATGGGGGTTTTCTTTTGTTTAAAAAATGAATCAGTTGCTCTTATGGTGCTTTGTTTTATGTTTTATAATTGAAAATAGGCTATAGGAATGGATCCAATGATAGGCAATGCCTAGAACAGTTAAATAATCTCTATTCCCCCCTTAAATTTACATTGTGACTAAACAAATGGGTCTTATACATGATGTATTACCAATATGGTTTTTCTTCCTCTGGACCGTCTTTATTTTTCAAAAGGAAATAAGACACACGCTCCTTTGAAGTTCTTTTCTAAATTTATGAACAGTGTTGCATTAGAATGTAACCTGAAGTCGAACTGCTTTTCTAGGAGGATGGACAATTACTATGCATGGTGTCGTTTGAAGTGTTTAGTTCTTTTGAGTGTCTCAACAAAGAGCAGCCCAATGCATAAGGATGTCACCATTATAAGAAAAGTGTTGTTAGGGAAAAATATAATGGGTGAGATGGTGAGTTGGGTTTAATATTGGAGAAAGGGTGATATTTCTATGGACTTGTTCTAACAAAATGAGTCATGCCTTTCAAAGTATAATTTGAAAAAAGGTAGAATTATTTTCTCATCATTCCCCCCCCCCTCATTTTATATCCCTAGTTAAAATTTGTCTACTAAACTATCTATCAGTTTGTCAGTGATTCTGACATCATTGAGACTGCAACAATTTTTTATGCATCGTACATTTTGTATTTATCTCTGTCAAGTTCCCATACAGATGTTAGTCCATTCACCATAGTGTCTACTTTTTGTTTTACACTGATATCCGAAACTCCAAGTGGAAAAGTTATAATTATTAAAAGAAAATTATAAAGTTTTACTCATGCACAGAAAATAATATGAATGATATGCAGATGGTACATAAGTGGTTGGAGTATTAACGGAGAATAGGTTAATATCTCATTTTTTGAGTTGTCTGCCCTTTTAGTTAGTTGTTTTCTACATGTATGGATAGTCATTAAGAACCTATTCACTCATATTGGCATTGCAATTCAGGGAAATACCTTTTACCTGTTCTATGAGACAAAAAATTCAATCACTAATCAAGGAGATATTGGAGTTTCAAAAAGTACTGATAAGGGAGCAACATGGCAACAGCTGGGAATTGCATTGAATGAGGATTGGCATCTTTCTTATCCATATGTCTTTGAGCATGAAGGCCAGGTATTGCTCGTTAAAAAGATAATGTTCATGTTTTGTTATGAACATAATGCATACGATTTGTCTAAAGCTCTTTTACTTCTCAAACCAATTATTGTAGTTAATTGTAGTCATGATATTCACTTTTTTGCTTGTTTATAACTTCAGATATATATGATGCCTGAGGGAAGCAAGAAGGGAGATCTTCGTCTCTACCGTGCAGTTAACTTTCCTTTGCAGTGGAGGTTGGAAAAGGTCATCATAAAAAGGCCCCTTGTTGATTCTTTTATCATCAATTATGGTGGGAGGTATTGGCTTTTTGGTTCAGATCATAGTGGTTTTGGCTCCAAGAAAAATGGGCAGTTGGAGATCTGGTACAGCAATTCACCTCTTGGTCCTTGGAAACCTCACAAGAAGAATCCCATTTATAACATTGACAAGAGCTTTGGAGCTCGCAATGGAGGCAGGCCATTTAAATATGAAGGAAATCTTTATCGTGTGGGTCAGGACTGTGGTGATACATATGGGAGACAGGTACGCGTTTTTAAGATAGAAACTCTCACTAGTGATGAATACAAAGAAGTTGAAGTACCCCTAGGCTTTGTTGAACCAAGCAAAGGTCGAAATGCTTGGAATGGTGCTCGACACCATCACTTAGATGTGCAACACCTGCCATCTGGTGGCTGGGTTGGGGTCATGGATGGGGATCGTGTTCCTTCTGGAGATTCAGTGAGGCGATTCACAGTTGGCTGTGTTTCTGTTGCAGTTGCTGCTATACTCATTGTGCTATTGGGTGTCTTACTTGGATTTGTGAATTGTATTGTCCCTCTAAATTGGTTCATGCACAACTCTGGAAAAAGGAATTTGACTATCTTATCTTGGGAAAGGTCAAATATGTTCTCTTCAAGGGTAAGGCGGTTTTGCAGCCGCCTGAACCGGGCCCCAACATTTCTGCGAGGTAAGATTAAGCATAATGCTTGTGCTAGGAGGTTTATTCTTTCCATAATATTTGCTGTGGGGGTTGGATTGATGTGCATTGGAGTGAAAAATATTTACGGTGGTAACGGTTCAGAAGAACCTTACCCGCTGAAAGGGCAGTATTCCCAGTTCACATTGTTAACAATGACCTATGATGCTCGACTCTGGAATTTGAAAATGTACGTGAAACACTACTCAAGATGCTCTTCTGTGCGGGAGATAGTGGTGGTGTGGAACAAGGGAGTTCCTCCAAAACTGAGTGATCTAGACTCTGCTGTACCAGTAAGGATCAGGGTAGAGGAAAAGAACTCTCTGAATAATCGGTTCAGGGTCGATCCATTGATAAAGACACGCTCAGTCTTGGAGCTTGATGATGACATTATGATGCCATGTGATGATATTGAGCGAGGTTTTAACGTGTGGCGTCAGCACCCTGGTCGGATTGTTGGATTCTATCCTCGCCTCATTGCGGGGAGCCCTTTAAAGTATAGGGGAGAAAAATATGCTCGCTTGCATAAAGGCTACAACATGATTCTTACTGGTGCAGCTTTCATTGATTCTCAAGTAGCTTTCAAGAGGTACTGGAGCAAGGAAGCAAAGCAAGGGAGGGCACTGGTAGACCAGTATTTTAACTGTGAAGATGTGCTATTAAATTACTTGTATGCTAATGCAAGCTCATCATCAAGGACTGTTGATTATGTGAAACCAGCTTGGGCAATTGACACTTCAAAGTTTTCTGGTGCAGCGATTAGCCGAAACACCAAAGTGCATTATGAGCTAAGAAGCCGGTGCCTGGTGAAATTTTCAGAGATGTATGGAAGTTTAGCTGGTCGTAAATGTGGATTTGACAGTAGGAAAGATGGTTGGGATGTATAGTAGGGAGTTTTTGTTATAGGTAGGTTCTTGCCAACTTTGTAATTTTCATCTTTGCGGGTATAAAGTCTTCTTGTCCATACTTGTACCCCACTGTGAATCTTATTTTAGGGGGTTTCCAATAGAATGAATGTCTGCAACATGTAAATTGGTTCCATAATGGCCTTTTCATGTTATATTTTTTAATTTGTGCCTCCAACCCCCCGGGGGTGGTTTGTGATCGAAGGAAACACAGGAACAGAGAATGATTCAAGAAGGATCAGACAAATGCAACATAGGACTTCAACTGTTTCCTAAACACTTTTCTTTCTTAGGAACTGTAATTCTAATCCTGCCATTGATTCTAATTTACATTGCTTTTTCAATTTCTTAGCCTTTCAACTTCAAAAGGGTGCCTCTCTTTTCTTCTTAGATTGGACTTTGGTTTCTGGTTAAAGGAGATGAAGATGAACTATGACACATGCCATAGACAAATACACCACAGTTTCATCTCTCGGGAACAATAACATGTTTCTGCAATTTTCACCATTTCATATGAAAAATCGAAAAAAGTGTACGCAAAAGCACACATTTATGTGCTGCATGTTTGGTCGAATGTTGCAATTAAATTTTTTTATATTGTTTTCAAAATTCAAATTTTCATATAAGTTTATTGAGACTGATAATAATTACGCTGGTGAGTTTTAGTATCATTTTAAGTTTCTAACACTAACAGAAGATGTTTATTAATGACTTTTTATTAAATTAACATACTTAGGAAGAGTTATTGATGGCTCTCCCAGTCTCCTTTATTGTAGATTTTTGTATTCATAGATTGGAGTTGAATGGAGGCCGGCGGAAGCAATGAAACGAAGTGTTGGAGATGAAGTGGTGATCCGTGAGAATGAAATGCTCTTAGGCCAAGTTCTAACTTTGCTTTCGGTTATACACTCATGTTAATATAGAATAGAATAACTTAAATAGAATAGAATAACTTTAAGAAACAAGCGAACTGCTATCTATAGAACACTTTTGTTCATTCAAAGTTGAAATTATAAGTGATCATTCCTTTAATTTATAAGAGAGTGATTGATTAGAGTCAAAAATCTAAATTTAAAATTTAAAAATACAAAACTCTTTAATTAGCACTTGTCACGTAGAATACATTGCTTTTCTTGGTGTATTTTTATTTTATAAAATTTTATTACATCTAAAAATAAATTATATGTTATTCTAAAATATTTAGATAAGTAGAGAACTTCTTATTAATGTTGTGTGTTCTTAAAAGGAATCTCTTCATGGTTAAATATGAAAGGTTTGTTTCTACATTCCATCATTTACTTCATGCATCTCATCACTGACAAGAAAAGACAAAAGTATCCCTTAAATGTAAAAGTACACTTTCAAAATGGGCTTTTCGGAATATAAAATTACACTTAGCTTTTTGGAATGTAAAAATACACTTCTAGAAAGTCATTTCTAGAATGTAAAAATACACTTTCGGAATGACCTTTCTATAATACAATTGTCACCCCATTGATTTTGAAAAAATCTTTTTGGAATGCATTTTTTGACTCTTAGAAAGCTCTTTCTAGAATACATTTTTTAACTTTTATAAAGTTCTTTCCGGAACACACCCTATACCCCAAATGACTTATGGAATACTTATTTCAAAAGTCTCTTTCAAAATTCGATTTCCAAAAACCTATAACGTATCTCAATGCGAAAAAAAAAATAACTTAAAACTTATCCACACCACCTTCCCTTACCTCTAACACAACCTAAACTCCTTTATAACAAGTCGTCGAAAAAAAGCGTCACCACCTACCCTCATTGCCACAACCAAAACTGCCTCAATTCAACATCAATTATAATACATCACTCCTTTCATATAACACTATCAAGAACATAATTGAAATTTTGAAAATTTGATAAGTGGAGGAACCAATTATCTAAATTTAGACTTGAGCAGTTTTGGAGGTCTAAATAAACTCAAATAAACATAAGAGGTCTAAATAAACTCAAATAAACCTAATATTTTGTGTTGCTTCATAGAAAAGTTTAAATAAATTCAAATAAATCCAATATCCCAATATTTTGTGATAATTCTTATGAAACCTTTAACTTTAATCCTCTTTTTATTATTTAGTGATTTGAATTGAGGCCGCATATATAAGATATCTCTTCAATTTGCGGAATCAATAGTTAAAAATATCACTCTTGAATTATGTAACTATTTGAGACTTACGCAGCACTAATAACTAGTTTTCATGTCAAAGTTTCAAAAATAAGGGAATTTTTTAGTTTTAGGATTTGAATCATGTTTGATTAATATTATATAAAAGCGAAAACATTTTTTTTTTAACTATGTATCTCACAGAGAGGTGGAAAATAAAAATTTTCAAGCTAAACTTTTGTTATTGTGATAAAAATATCATATTACTTTGTTAGACCATTTAATGTGATGAATAATTAAATTATTAATAAACTACATTACTCCGTTTTTCCATAAATATTATATAAATTTTTTTAATAATATTTGTACAAATTACACAAATTTTAATCATTGGAATCATAATTTCTAAATTCACGATTCATAAAATTCGTTATATTTCTAAATCATGAAAAAGCTTAGCATACGTGAAGTTTACACAGTAGTAAAATTCATGGATTATGGCAAATAATCAGATCATCAGGTGTTGAACAAATTTTAAACTTTATTTCCAAGAAATCAATCTATTACCAATATCAAAAATTTAGTTGAAGTGGGTGATACAAGTGGTTACTTCCATTAATACTCACTGCAATTTGTAATTTCTTTAATTTTTAATGACTACATTTTTTTTTTACTCGTGGAATTGAAAAAAAAAATATTTGTTTCTGATTAATTGTTGTCTTTAAAAGTTCAAAAAGTATCATTAATTATGCTATTGCTAATTATATATTTATTTTTATCCAATATTAATTTATATATGTATATTTATATATTGCAATAGATATAAAATAATTAATGTGATATTACTTTGCAAATGATAAATATATAAAAAATTCTATAAAAACTCTACACTTAAAAAACAAATTGAAGGAGTAGTTTTGAGCTCGTTTCCCTTGTGATTGAAGTAAAAATAGAAACGACGAAGACAAACAAATAAAGATAATATTCTCTCTATTCCTTTATAATTAATTTTTTTTAATAGAAAATTTGTTGGTTTATCTCTCGTTTCTTTAATTTTAAGGTAACATAATTTTTTAAAATTATATTTGTATTTCCATTTTATTATGCATTGAAAATTGTTTAAATAATAACTGGGGAGAAAATTGAGATAGTATAAATT
>Ga0123340_1003923_pt1 | contig 14015 bp, 10 predicted proteins | sample SirMexnodulemix_FD_89961 | JGI IMG/M metagenome (GOLD analysis project Ga0123340, IMG submission 89961) | Root nodule microbial communities of legume samples collected from Mexico - Siratro Mexico nodule mix | ecosystem: Host-associated > Plants > Roots > Nodule | place: Mexico: Nepantla... | reverse complement strand
TACAAATTTATTATGTTATTTCTTGAATAAATTGAAGAAGTTACTTATTTGTATTTAATTGAAGATTTTATAAGACAATTAAAGGTTTAAAAACATCTACTACACGAGCCATGTCAGACAAAATAATAGTCGAATGTAAAATTTTAGGATAGCAATATGTACACAAAATATGTAAAAGTCGAACATCAGAATGAGCAAAAGAGTATGGGTAGTGATAATCTTGTCCACCAATCTCAACTATGCAAGTTTTTACTTCTATCCTAATGATTTTTTTCTTCTAATTGTTCTTTATTGCATCCTCCAATTAACGTTAACTTCTCAGGTCCGTTATTTTCTTTTTATAATTTCTCGTCTTTTGTTCTTATATTTAAATCTTACCTTTTTTTTTCTCCTCTTTTTTTGTTTTTGTTTTACGTAGTTCTTTATCATTTTTACCTTTTATTGAACGATCTCTTGTTAAATGTTGCTTTGTTTCATTCAACTTTCTCTCTTGTATTAACTTCACTTTTGAGATTTATTATATACAATGCACAGATTGTAGATGCATGTTTGTCTTACAAATAAAACATTTCCATTCAAATAAGTATAAAAGCAGTTTTATCATAATTAAATGATTTATCGATATTTCTAGTTTTTAAATAACTTCTAATAGGTAAGAAAATGTTTGATTTGCCTCATTAGACCATTCAAATTGAAAATATCTTAAAGTTGTTGTGAAGAATAAAAAAAAATCCATTAACTTATTTGTTTTTCTTATTAAATAATATTTTCAGTTATTTACTTATACCAAATTCCATAGAAAACAAATAGGCACGTATAGTGGAATTTTGTTTAAAACTATTACTTAACTAATTTTAAATGTATTAAAATGTATGTTTAAAAGTGTATTATGATATTGAGAAATTGTAGAATAATAACGTCTATTCATCGAAACATAAATACTTCAAGTGTTGATCAACATGTGTCACCAACGAGCGTAGAGCAAAATTCTCATACAAATGTAGAAAAAGTGGAAAGTGTTATAATTGCTAATACAACCACTACAGTATGTTCGTCTATCCAACAAATCACATCGATAATGTTGTGTTAATTCAAACAAGGCTTATAATGACCACAGCAATGAAAAATATTCTATTATTTAATGTCATCCCTATGGGTGAGGCACAAACTTCGATGCCTAAAAATTGAAATAATAATGAGACACCCATGAACGAGAGATATATCCATGAGGTATATCACCTTGGCAGCCCACACCAACTTCACAAATGAAAAATTATAGAACGGATGGAAAACTAACCTTGAAAAGTTACGGAGATTATGGAAGACTAACCTCGTGCAGGAACGTTTTTGATAAATTTCGGGGAAGGATTGACAAAATCATGAATAAGAGAATACACTTAAAAACTTTTGGATTAACTTAAAAAGGACTGTGTGCATTAGTGTTAGACACTTTTGGATACTCCATTTTGGAGACTCCACTCCATCTAGACTTTATTTAGAAGTTGAGAGTAAAAACAATGTAGTCTTGGGATGGTGACTAGGGTTTGAAGGGTTTTCCTTTTCTCCTATTTGTATATTTATTTTCCTTCATTATTCATCTTTTTATATTGTTGAGATTAGAGGTAACCGATTGAATTCTGATGTAATCAATATTGATTTTTATAAATATGTTTTTACATAGATGTTTTTCTTTCAAAATGTTAGTATTTTGATTTTGTGCATTAATGCTTTTTGTGTTGACATGATAATTGATTTTTAGGGTATTGAGAAATATTATTTGTAATCAGGATTTGAATTGAAATACCAAATGAAAGCTTGTGTCTAGGAATAGACCATGATTTTTTTGCTGTCTTAAGATCCTTGTGGCGATTGCAAGTTTTATTTATATAATTAATCAAAGAATTGACAGTGAACAAATAAACTTAGGCTCGTTCACCTAAGAAATTAGGGTTCGAATATTATTTTGGATCGACATTTGAAAAAAAAAAGGTAATTGATTTTATGCATAAGAGTGTGGTTTGATGAAAGTTTAATCCTATCAATTGCATTCCATATCCTCTCTAATATTTTTCCACATTCCATATGCTCACTAAAAATACAAAAATACATTTTAATTGTTTTACCTTTAATTTCATGCTTAAATTTTTTAAAATTATTTATAGTCTAATTTTGTTATATATCTATTGTGGTATATTTCACAAGTTTTGTGGGAGAGAACGATATATTTATTATTTGCTACATTTACGACTGATGCATTTGTCATTATAGCGAATAAAAATACTAGTAAGAAGTTTTTGTTGTTTTAAACTGTGTTTAAATTTACTAAGTATGTTTTATACACATTTTTACTTGTGGATTGATTAATTTGTTTACAATTGCCAAATTTGTAAATTATTATGCTAATATACATGTTTTGGACCAAATGTATTGTTTCTAGGTGTAGGAACTATACACAATCAATCAAACTTAAAAAGAAGATACAACGACAGTTCATACATTAACCGTTATCATTTTTGACATTTTTAATCTTTAAACAATTCTTTTTATTTCAATGATGTTTTCACTACTATTCGTTGTTACTAAATAAAGATATAATGACGGTTTTGTTCTAAATCATCATTAAAACTCCATCTTGCAATTATGGTTTGAACCATCGTTAAAAATCTGTTTTTACATTGATGTCATTATTGACGAGGAACTGTTGTTAAATGTCTCTTTTAATCGTTATTAAAAGCACTTTTTATAGTAGTGTCCAGTCCCTGATTTCATCATACATCCTTTTTGAAGAAAATTCAATCTCAAATTTTCAGATTTTTTAAAAGTCTGAATACACCCTTTCAACTCATTGGAATCATTAGGGAATCCTTGCTCCTCCCGATCAGCTCGGTACTTAGAATTCAACTTAGACTCATTCTCAAACTTAGAAGAAAGAGCCCCAGTAACTTGCACCCCTCTAGTATCCGGTTGCAACCCCAGGAGGCATGAATCAATAACAATTAAGTGCAAACCAGAAAGGCTAAAAAGAAACCCCTAGACTTTCAAACCAGCAACTACCATGATATCAAGCTTAACTTCAACAAAATATCGAAAATTTATTTTAGTGGTTTTTCCAACAGCTATAGAAGTATTATTAGGTGGTTTACCAAACCTGCGTGGTGATTGGACTAGATCATCATGACCATCAAAGTTTGAGTTAGAAGCCTTCTCCTCTAACATATCCATCCAACCCCTAGAAACCAAACTTTACATACAAGTACCATGTAAGAATTTTTCGTTAGAAGCAACAAGTTTAGAACTATTATTATTTGTCCCTGGAATAGCAACAACAGGAAAAACCAAGGAAGGATTATAATCTACAATATTCACATTTTCATGCTTATCCTTGAACAAGTTTTCATCTAGAACAAGAAATTTAGAAAAAGAATTTGAAAGAGCCAAATTAGGCTGGTGAGCCAAGTCAACCTTAGGAGAAACATATTGCATTTGCTCAACATTCTAAAGCAAAGAGGCATACTAAGAATCATCAACAAAACTTGACATCTCTTCTAAACTATCTTCCTTATCAGAGCCATTATCAGGAGCAATAACATCACATACTAAAGAAGATGGTTTAGAGTCATTACTAGCAACAATATTAGCAACATTAACCACCTCGATATGTAGATTCACATTTTTCTCCCTTATCCCCAAGGAACATAACATTGTTTAGACTTCACTTGTTGACCAGACCTATCACTTTGAGGGCAGTGCCACAAGCAGATAACATATAACCAATCATTTTACAAGAAAAAGCAAAAGGGCGAAAGTCGTTCATACTCCACGTTAGCCACAAAGTCAAAGCTTGTACGCTCCACCAAAAGTTGTTGCAACAAAGGAGAGAGAAGGTCCACATCAACAAGCACTGGAGCACATAAGCCAATGGTTTTCTTCATAATACAATCATCTAATGCAAGAGGGGTACCAAACCCTCTTGCTATAGAGAAAATAACACGAGGTTACCAATTATCCAAAGGGAGACCATGAATTATAACCCAATGTTGTGCCTTGGTAAGCTTCATAGTTGTTGAAATAAAAGTTCTTAGTCTAGGAAAAGACTCTAAAAATCTTAGAGACAAATTTTAAGATCCAACCACCAACACACATCTCATGTCTTCCACAGAGGTAAACAAAAAGTATAGAATCCCTTGCCAAGAGAAATCACCTTCCAAGAATCAATAAATTTTCAAACAAGGTCCAGCTTCTTGTACACATCCAGACGCATTAGAGACTTGTTTCTTTGAAAAACACAAACTTACCATGTAAATGATTTCTCTTCAAGCCTCACTAAATATTTATTCTAAGATCTACAGAGATACAAGATCTCATTTGAGACAAAGAGAAGATAATTGTGACATATGAATATCGTAATTGTTATTCAAAATAAAATATTAAATGAAATAAGAATGTTTAATTTAAATAAAGTAGTTCAATAAGTTGAGAAAACAATATTAAAATTATTTAAAAATATCAAAATAAAATTTGTTTCAGTAATAATTCTATTTTTAGCTATGTAAAAATAAGGAAAAAAAAACGAATATAGAAATACACTTCTACATCTAAAAAAAGGTACACAAGCTAGGAAACGCACACTTCTACATTTTGTATCCATAGACACACTTCTAACTCCATGAAAAAGCATACAAGTAAGCAAAAAGAAACACACTTCGATATGTTCTTAGTGGTGCTATAGTTTAAGAGGAAAATAGTTTAATATTTTTCATGCTATAAAGTTACATCTATTTAAAGGTGTCTTTCGTTAGAGCTAATGTATAGGTTCAATCTTTTTTTTTTTTTTCTATAACAGGAAGTCACAATAAATCATATTTGAAGCTTTTAGTGTTAGGAGAAGATTAGAAGAAGATAAGGAAGCTCACTGAATAGCATGTGTGAATTAAGTTATTTTATTAAAATAAATTAACGAACTAGCTCAAGAGATACTGCCACCTATATTAAAAAGAAAGATCGATCATAATGCTACTTACATAATAGCAACGTTGGGCCCAAAAAATGGTATATTAATATTATCATGAGGAAAAGAAAACAAATATATCCATGAAATATTCTGAAAAGAAAGGATTCCACAAAGAGACAAGATAAAACACAGGATAACAGCAGATAAAACGGACCACCAACTGCCACGTATTAAACAGCACACATAAACTTTTTTCTCATAAATGCTATATGGTCTAACATGGGAAAAAAGGAATCCCACTGTCCAATGTATACTTTTAAATAAATAAATTATATTAAATATGCATCTTCTCAATTAATGCATTTTCAATATTTTTATCATATAATTGAAAAACATACTACACCATAATATCTAAGCTTCCATTTCATAACACATGCGTTAAGTTTACAGATTTATTTATTTATTTTTTTAGATTTTTAACTATAAATCAATAAATTGGATTAGTGTATAATAAAGTAGATTGAAAAGGCACGTTACATGGAGATAAAAAAAATGTTTAAAAAGTCCAAACTTTTTTAAAATATTATAACTATTATTGGTTAAACAAGTTTTGACAGACAGATTCCACGTCACATAAATCTTCTTACAACATGTAAACACTATCTTGATATTTTTTATACACATAGCCATAAACTTAGAGATAAAATATTGGAGTACATAAACTAGCAAAATACGTGATTATGTACCAATTATTATACTAGGTTATGCATATATTGATAATGAATGAATGAATCTTAAAATAACTAGCTTAATATGACACCAAAGATTATTTATAATTAGCTGAAAAAATCCTTATCAAATTGGTAAAAAACATTAAAAAAGAACCAATTGCATATTAAGAATGGGTCCGCCAGCTAGCTTGACTTTAACTAACATATCTCTTTCATTGTTTTTGGGAAAAAAAGAAAAGCTGGTCTAATAATGAATGTCCTTAATCTGATTAGTGTGATTAAGAAAAGATAATAAAAATAAAAAGATGAAAAGGGTGTATAGATATGCATTAGATACATGTACTAAAAAGAATATTTCTAATAATGTGATCATCACAATCAATGATCTAAGCTAGAATTTTCAATTATATGTGTATCAAGTACATCACATGATACCTCACATTAAAGCTTATTTTAAACATTTCTGTCTCCTCTTCTCTCTCTTATATTAATCACTTCCTCACACATTCGCTTCACCAGCGCCACAATTCACTTTTCCCAACGCTCGCCGGAAAATGCCTCTCTCCTCCGCCTCCGCCGCCCCTCACTCCGCCGAGATCATGCTCTTCGGAGTCAGAGTCGTCGTCGACTCCATGAGGAAGAGCGTCAGCATGGGCAACCTCTCCCAGTACGATCACGCTCGCGATACCGCCAAAGAAGAAGTCCTCGCCGCCGGCTACGCCTCCGCAGATGACGCCGCTCCGAACAACGCCGGAAAAAACCGCGACCGCAAACGAGGTCCGACCAACACCTTCTGGAACTCTCTGCCACGCTTTATAGTTTATATAAAGAAATAAATAAATACTTTATTACGTATAATTGATTGTTCACTCCGCCAAAAAATTAGATGATTTTTCAGACTATAGATAAATACATTCCTAAGACCTAAGTAGATATTATTGACATGGAATATTAATTTTGATCGGTGAGAGAATCATATCATATGAGGTATGTTAGTTAATCTAAGTATTTTTTTAATGTTAGGTTTGTTATATTATAGAATATGAATGTTTATATCCGTAATTAATGTCGATTTTAATTAGCTATTATTGGTACGAAATATTAATTTTGATCGGAGAGAGGATCTATGTTAGTTAATCTAAGTTATTATTTATTTTGTCTTAGGATGAATATGAATATGAATATGAATATGAATGTGATTATTGATTTGTTGCATTAAGAGAGTGTTGGTTGTGGATGTTTGGGGTATGATCAGGGATTCCATGGACGGAGGAAGAGCACAAGCTGTTCTTGGTAGGGTTGCAGAAAGTGGGGAAAGGTGACTGGAGAGGAATCTCAAGGAACTATGTCAAGACACGCACACCAACTCAAGTGGCTAGCCATGCTCAGAAGTACTTTCTCCGCCGTACCAACCTCAATCGCCGTCGCCGTAGATCCAGCCTCTTCGACATCACCACCGATTCGGTAAGTTCTGTTCAGGTAAAGTTTGATGTTAATTTTGTGCATAAAATTAGGTGCTCTGAGTCAACGCGTTTTTACTCGATGTTGTGGTTGGATTGAAATTTTAGCGTGCTTTCTTTTGCCGTGTTAGGAAAAACAAAGTATAGAAACCGAAGTAAAAGGGGAAGGAAAAAAAAAAAAAGTTATGCCACTGTTCAGTTTAAGTTGGGTTTGTTTGATTGGTGGTTTATTGTTTTCAAAAGTACTTTTTTATTTCTGAAAATTTGTTTATCTCTTGAGCCTACTTAGAGAGTGTTTGTTCCTTAAACAGTTCCGTGTTTTTCTTCGGTTCAAAACTTCGAAATCCTCTGGAAAGATCGGAACTTTTCTTGCAATTGTTAGTGAAAACGGAAATGGAATAAAAAAATGTTTTATGAAACCAAAAGAAACTTGTGGCATTGGTTATGTATCTTATCTTTAGTTAATTAATTAATTAATAAAGTCCTTTGGTTGTTGAAGAGAAACTCCAACTGAACAGAATCACGTGATTCCAGGCTTCATAGCCCGAGAAGTTAACTATTTTGAACATGGAGGACCGGAGAAAGAAACATTTGTGTCATTTTAGTACCAATCGTTCAGTTTCCATGGTTTGGTACCGGAGGAAGACTTATATTTGGATTAAGAAAGAAAAGGAAAAAAAGTACAAGGAAAGAAAAGGGAAAAAATGAAGTATACAAAGAAAGAAAGAGCAAAATAATGTTGATTGGATGAATGACCGAAACTTGATGGAAAAAATTAAATTAATTTGTTTTTATTGAAAAAGAATTATAAATATCAAACAAGAAAATTGCATAATTATCATTTTAGTCTTATAGATTTGAATAAAATTGTTTATTAGAATTTTTTTCTCATCGGAATCCAATTCCTCTACTTTTGGTCCTTTATTTGAATATTCAAGTTTTTATTTGATTTTTTCACAATTTTTTCACTGTTTATTTAAATATGTGAAGTGTTAATCGAATTGTTTTTGGTTTCTTATTCAAATATTTGAATTTTTTATCACCAATTATTCAAATTTGTAAAGTGTTAATGAAGATGCATACTTGAATATGTCTAAAATTACAAGCTCTCTTTCATTATTAGAATAACAATGAAAGTTATTTGAAATTTTTACTTTGTTTTTGAGTATCTTCACTTGAAATTGGATGAGATAGGACAATTCATGGAAAGAGAGAGGCAGAAGAGTAAATATGAAAACAAACATAGGCTTATTATCCAGTACTTATTGAGTGCTACATTTCAACATGTACTGTGAGATGAATAATTAATTAGCGGTTAGGGTATGACAGCTACTTGAGAAATTTGTAATGATGTGTCAGGTCTCTACAAGCCCGATGGAGGAAGGACAGATCCAGCATCAAGATAATGTGTCTCTTGTGCATCCCATGTACCCTGTTACCCCTGAAGGAAGCAACATGAACGGATTTTCAATGATGCCTATGTATTCCAAGGATATTAGTACTGGAATTATGTCAGCTCCAGCTGGGAATCCAATGAAAATACTTACTTTGGGACAAGGAAATGTGGAACAGAATGGGCCTAGTACTAATCTATTTTGTACAGCCCATATTGTTCCAGATCATAAAGGCTCCACAGCCTCTGATATCTCTGCCAGTTTAAGTTCAGTTGATCCACCAACACTGTCTCTCGGCTTATCTTTGTCATCTACTCAAAGACAAACATCATCAATACACTCAGCTTTTCATTCACTGTCGTGTTTCAACAATGGAGATAGCGTCATAAGCGTTGCTTAGAAAGATAACATACATCTGTGTCCCAATCTAGACCAGCTTTGGATTCAGAGAGATGTTTATCCCAAACCTCCTTTCTCTTTTCGTGGGAGAAGGATAAAAGATGTTAAACCAAAGGACGATGAATTAGAGAAGGCAAGGTAATAAGTGACCAAATTGATCCTTCTGTTCCTTGTACAGACCCTGGAAAGGTCCTGTCATGGTTTTGTTTATTATTTATTGGCTCTTTTTATGTTTGTAGTTACTATAACTGAAAATAACTAAGAACTTCCTGTTAATTTTTAATGAATATAAATCTGGACTATACCGAAGAATGCTTGCGGAGGAATTATATAGATGAGTTTGATGGTTGCCACTGTAGGTCACATCCTTAGCAAGTTGACTCAATTTTTTGTTTTTCTTGGTGAATACATAACATAGTTTACTCCTACAATTATTGTTATGTGACTGTTGCAGCAGTGTCAGAGCTGCCTGCTCTACAAGTCTTGAAATTGGCAATTGCATTATAGCTGTTAGTCCACGACAACCACAGTTTCCATCGTTCTTCATTGGTCAGGAAACATGTATTGTTGGTCCTACAGTTCCTATGCATTTCTAGTGATAGTGGGATCTGATGATCTATGTTCGTGTCTATTCTCACAGTTGCAAGCACCTTCGGGGTCAGGTTGTCAATTCAGTTATGGGACAAAGAACATGTTAAGCACCTAAAAATAATCATTTTTTTAGTTAAGATCAAGCGTAGGTTTTGTGATGATGCTTTGAGACTTTTCCTTTTATTTTAAAGTGGTATAACAATGCGTGAGCACAAATATTGTGTCTAGATGTCAGATCCAATGTGAATTTTTTGTTTTTGTTAAGGTAACGCTATCTTTGAAAGGAAGAAACCAAGGGCGTGTTGACCGAAAATGATGTTTTGTGCGTACAAGACTACCTAGTCGATGAACCTAGGCAAACTAAATTAATGTTTAAAGTGCCCAAGCACTTGCACCTTAACTATGTTCTATTACATTATTAATTTATTTCTTAATCTTGCGTTTGAATAAAAATAATAATTTCTTAAACTAGATTAATCTTATTTAAAATGCTTTATAATTTAAAGGTTTTGTACTATTAAGGTAATTTAAATTTATTGAATTTTGATTTTCTGGGATAAAATATTTTAATTATCACTAAATATAAAAATTTAAATAATAAATAATTATTAATAATTCAAAAATATTAATATTAATAATTTTTTAGTTATCCAAATTTATTAATTATTTGGTTTAAATATTAAATAATTATTAATAATTCAAAAGTATTAATATTAATGATTTGTTTAGTCGATTTAGATTTATGTTAAAAATTATTTCAAATCTAATTATCTTAATATATATCTTATCAATTGTAATCTCTTTTTAGTTAATATGTTATACTTCAGAATATACAACTCTCATATGTGATCAAAATCTAAAAATTTATTTTAAGAATATTAAACAATGTATATTTTATAGAGATATTATATGTCACTATATTGTCTTTTTTTTTTATTTATATTTGACTGCATATGAGAATTGTTTAGTATATTATATGCGTTTTGTATGTCTCTTGTTATTGACTTTTCAAATACCGAGGGATTTTGATTGTTATGGATCACAAACTCTTTTGAAAGAAGACAATGTTGCCAATTTTACATAACTTTAATAAGAATATAAAACACTTTATCATAATTAGAGTAATTGATGTAACTTCCCTTTAATTTTTCACTAAATTAGGTTATGAGATGTCCTTCTTGAAGAAGTACAACTCCAATGCCTACATAGAAAATTCACATTATATCTTAAACAATTTGGTGAAGTTAGGTAATGCTAAAATGGGTGCATTGGTCAAGTGTTGTTTAAAACTTTGAAATGCATTATGTTAATCATTATCGTAATGAAACATTACATCTATCTTCACTATTTTATTCAAGAGAGAGATAAATTGTACTAAAATCTTTCATGAATCTTCTACAAAAACTAGCAAACCCATGAAAACTCCTCACTTCACTAATATTTGTAGGAGTTGTTCAATCTCTAATTGCCTTCATCTTTTCATTATCCAATTGAACTTTGTCGCAACAAATCTTAGGAATATTACATGATCTTAATAAGTAATATTTCTTTCCTAAGGGTTTCAAGTACATTCCTTATAGGATACACCCAACAAATGCATAAAAGATAAAAGGTCTTGAAAAAAAAAATAACTTGTTGCAAAAATGTTTTTTTCTAAATTTGTTGAGAACTCTAAAGCTCTTAATCTTCTTTCTTCAACCGCAAGATACACATATGAGAAAACAATTCAAAATAGAAGAATAGATATTTGAATTGTGTTTTAAAAAAAATTTGGAATCTTTTCTCAAAACTTCGTCTTATAGACACTAACAAACAAAATTTATATTTGACAGATAATCTATCAAGTAGTTTTCTTAAGAGTATTGTCTTATGAAGATCCTTAGGTGCACTTTTAAGTTTGGCAAACACATTATCAAAAATATTTTTCAAAACTTGTGTTTCACAAAGCTCTTCTTCTTAAAGTTAGATGAAGATAAATAACAGACAATCTAACGAGATAAGGGATAAGAGAGATTTGCTCAAGTTGTTTTTATATTGATTTGTCTATAAATAGAAAACTATGTCCAATTCTTGATCCACTAATTAGTTTCTACTAAACATTCTAACATTATAAAGATACAAGCTAGTATTGTTTGGACACACATATATTCTTGGCTAAAACCTCTTAGTATTTGGAACACAACCATTCTAAATTAAGAACCTAACTATTGTTTGGAATGTAGTCACTCTTAGCTAAACTCCAAATATTGTTGGAAATAAACCACTTTTGGTTAACCTAAATAATATTATTTGGAATGCATCTACTCTTGCCTAAGACTGGGTATTCTTTAGAATGCAACCACTCTTTACTAAGATTGAGTATGATTTATAATGCAACCAATAAGACTAAGTATTCTTTGAAATATAACCACTTTTGGATAAGGTTAATTAAGTGTTTTTTGGAACCCAACCACTCTTGGTTAAGACTGAATATTCTTTGGACAACAACCACTCCTGGTGAAGACCGATTGTTCTTTGAATAGTAATCACTCCTAGCTAAGGTTTGGTGAATAAATGAGTGATCTAAAAGATCACAAACTTTTGCTCACTAGAAATCACTAGAAAGAGAGGTAGCATCTTACAATGAATATAAAATTTATACACTCTACTAGTTTGCTATTCAAACATGAATAATGTTCATGTGAAGTTTTGGACATTTATAGCTTTAATAAACAAAATTATATTATTTTTGCATTTCTTGATCACTTGTTCTTTTTCTTTAACTTGAAAGATTTTTTAAATACGAAGTTAAGAAAGAAGTCGTTGTAAATCTTATTTTGTCTATTGAAAAACTTCACTTCAAATCTTTATCTTCAAGACTTTCTCTATTAACATTTGATACTTTAAATATACTTCGGATATTTTTTTTATTTTTATTTTAATAATTTCATAATAGCTCGTAGGACTTTTAACACCTTGATTAGAGAGCTTTAAACCGACCTGAAATTGGCTTAATTATTTTTCTATTATTTATATATTTTGTTTGATTTATTCTTTTTATTTAGAAAAAAAATTCAATCAAATCTCTTAATTTTAATAATGTGATTAATTTTAGATTCAATTAAATTTCTCAATTTAAAAAAGACCTAATAATATGACCATTTCACTAATTGAAATTGACATCATTAATTTTATAAATTGTTATAATATTTGTTTAAAAATTATATTATGACTAAATTAAAATTATCAATATTTTTTAATGTTTTAGCTGTTAATTGACGGAAAGTTACTGTTGTGTCTTTAAAAGTCAGAAAAAAAAAACTTATTCAGCAGTTTATTAATGATAGTGAAATCAAACTAAATAAATATTAAAAAATTGATTAATCTGATCTTATATTGAATTGGTTTTTCAGAAGAGGATGAACGTGAATACTGAATACTAAATGAATCGTCTAAGCCACTTGTTAGAGAGAAGTTGGATATTTCTTGAGGCATGTTACGCCATGTTTAAAGTGGAAGAAGAACAAGATTCGATAACAATGCTTATTTAAAATTCTATTTTTGTGTTTTCAGAATGCTCTCTTTATCATTTTCTTATTGACTACATGTACTTTCAACTAATGACTATAAACCATTTCTTTATTAGTGAGTGTACACCACGTTTATGTGGAATCTTCTACCTTATCTCTCTACATTTTAAACACAACAATTAGATAACATAAAAAAAATTCGGAAATAACTTTTTATATTAAAATCATAGAACAGTATTTTAAGAAGTAAATGGTTAGATTCTATTTCATGTGAATAATATATATACAAAATGTCAAATTTATAAAGAAGAGACTATGTCAACTTCTAATCCTAGAAAACTATTTAAGTACCCATATTTTTTCTAACTTTGATAAATTGCTCTTTCTAAAGTGCTCTAAATGATGGTACGTATCTTGGTTCTAACAACATCTTGTTATTGCATGTTACTATAGCTACTTGTTGTAACACGTTTTTACAATTAACTCTTTTCACAAGTGAATATCATCTGCATTAAGAATCACGGATTTTTCACATTCAAAGGATGATTATTGTATTTTTTTGTTATCCTCTCTTGATAGCTAGGTAACCTTTTTGTTTGCTTGAAAAAAATTCTAAATATTTGTAGTCAACAAATGGCTTTTGCTTCAAGTTATGTATTCAATTTTTTTTGGAACTATGTTTTTTTTTAACTATTTTTTTTCATGTCATTTTACGCATTTTCACTCAACACAAATATATTTAAACTTTACTTCAAATGTTATAACTTCTTGAAATGTGATAATTCAAACTATTTTATTGATTATTTGGCCATTTCAAATATATTTAAATACCATAATTAATTCTTGGAACTATAATTCTTTAATTTATCAAACCAATGTTTGCAACATATATATATATATATATATATATATATATATATATATATATATATATATATATATTTTTTTTTTTTTATAAAAATTTTTTTTTAAATAAGTAT
>Ga0123340_1003922_pt1 | contig 14016 bp, 7 predicted proteins | sample SirMexnodulemix_FD_89961 | JGI IMG/M metagenome (GOLD analysis project Ga0123340, IMG submission 89961) | Root nodule microbial communities of legume samples collected from Mexico - Siratro Mexico nodule mix | ecosystem: Host-associated > Plants > Roots > Nodule | place: Mexico: Nepantla... | reverse complement strand
TATATATATATATATATGAGAATCTAAACAAAATTTTAAAATATCTCTTAAAATTCATAAAATAAATGTTATTTTTTTATTTTAAAATAATTATTAAAAATAACAATAAAAACAGTGTTATGAAATTTAAAAAAAAAATTATAAAGATTAGAATAAAAACTGAGTAACTGGAAACAAATATTTCAGATTTCACAAAGATAATTAAAAATTTATATAGATGAAAATCAATTCTTTCTAATTTTAATTTTACTAAAAATATATTTAAGATATTTCTTTTAAAAATCGTGTTTAAAAGAGCGTCCTTAAACAACACGATAGCAATATATAGCAGTCATTGTTGACCATATATATGCATGTCTCTGTCTATGGTTTCTGTGTAAGCCAATCGTGTTCCGAAGTTGATTATTAGAATCAATCACCAAATCTAGGAACTTGTGATTTTAGCATTTAAACGACGAATGGAATTGCGTGTTTTCCTCGTTTGAATTCCCTCACAAACCGTGTTTCCCTCTGATCTTTTGGAGCCACAAATAAACCAAACCAAACCCCTCATTAACGAACGAATGACGAGCTGAAAACTGAAGGACACTCTTTTGAACCATAGTTTCCTCCACCTACTTCCCCTCTCTTCCCTCCCTTTCTCTGTTTGTTCTTCCTTCGCTGTCACGCATCAACAAAAGGTGAAGGTTTTGCAAACATGAGTGGTAAGGCCTCCGTCTCCAAGGAACTCCATGCCAAGCACACAAAGGTGCGATTTTTCCCTACACCTTTCGTTTTTTTCCCCTCAACTGCATCTGGGTCATGACCATGTTGAGTGCTATCAAGTTTCGATTAATTGGGTTGCTTTTTTTTTTATTTTTTTATTATCATAATGTGTTTTTCTGTATTGGGTCGTGTGAAGCTAGCAACAACGTCTTTTATTTTGTTTGTTTCTGTGATTGGACGCAGATATTAGAGGGACTTGTTAAGCTACCCGACAACAGGGAATGTGCAGATTGCAGGACAAAGTATGTGCCTTATTTTCATAACCCATTGTTTTATGTTGAGTATAGATGTTCTTGTTTTCAGGAAATTACATAGGCACTTCATGTTGTTTCTTGAAAATTTACATGAGTAGAGAGGCATGTAAATAAGGGTATCGTTTCTAAGATTTGTACCTGTGATGACTCGCTCATAATATTTCAGGGCTCCGAGATGGGCAAGTGTGAACTTAGGAATTTTCGTATGCATGCAATGTTCAGGAATTCACCGGAGTCTTGGAGTACATATATCACAGGTTTATATACATCTTTTCTTCTGTGTCAGTGTAGAAATTGATAATGGGCTAAATTTTCTGATTTTGCTACTAGGTGCGATCCACAACTTTGGATACCTGGTTACCCGATCAAGTTTCTTTTATGCAATGTAAGGAACTACACAATTTGGTTCTATATTTTTGTATTATGAGACAGTAAATAGTTAGATACTATGAGTAATTCGGTTGGCTTTTTCAGAACAAGATAATTAAATTAACTAGTTTTGTCAAAAGATTTGATGTAGGTCTGACAAAAAAATTGTATTAGTAAATCATGTGAGTGGTATGGTGCATTCCATATATATGCATGTAGATATATAATTTATATGAGATTACGTAATGTCCATTTGATTGGTTGGTGAAACTATATACTCAATGGAAGATAGGATAATTGTTAGAAAAAATACTGGGCTCTTGATTTCTCTTCCAGCTGAATTTCTTTAGTACTTCGGTAATGTTGTATATTATGCAGTAATGGGTAATGCGAGGTCAAATAAGCACTGGGAGGCAGAGTTACCACCAAATTTTGACAGAAATGGATATGGAATCGAGAGATTTATTCGTTCCAAGTAAGTTGAAACTGTTGATGAATTATTGTGAGTGACATGGCTTGAAGACAGAAGATTAAATTTGCATCTAATTTACCATTTTCTAATGTTATCAAACTTGCTTAAAATCTTCCAGGTATGTGGAGAAAAAATGGGCTTCAAAAGGTGAACTACAACCAGCTTCAAAGTCAGCTGAAATAATCTTTAACACGAATGAGTCACCAAGTGCTGGGGCCAAGAGTGGTATTCAGAAGAATAGGAGATTGTCCCTTGAGGAAAGCATTCTTGTAAAACATATGAAACATGTTCCGCCTCCGGTAACAAGATCTCAAGAGGTTAATCTCAAGTTCAATCCTTGATAAAGAATTTTCTTGCACTGATACATATATACATTGAATCATTCACTCAAAAAATTTGTTAGCCTTCCAATGTTTAATACATCACAAAAAGCCAATAAAAGTTAATCTTTTGTTGCATTTCAGCGGTCCTCTGATTTGCACAATAAGCTTTCACCTCCAACATTAAGGAGGCCGTCTGCATCATTTGATTTTGACAGCTCCAGGTCCAAGAACAATGGTACTGTGGATCATTTTGGCTTGTATTCCTCCGTCCATGATGCTAAACAAGAATTCTCAACTACACCTCCTAGCTGGATAACGTTCGATTGTAAGACTGCAATACTTGTATTGCACATTTGCACTCTTCGTATTGGAACTAACAAGATGTTGCCATCTCATGTTATGCACTTCAAATTTATTAAATCAATATTCATGTTTGCAGGAGAAGGCTTATGAGGAATGTTTGTAGATTGTTGAGCTAGCTCTTTGTGCAGAGGCCACAGCATTATAGTTCAAGAACTTCTTGCAATGTTGAATCAACTTTAAGCTGCATTTTTCTGGTGTGTACTTCAACGATTACAATGTTGATATGATGCTTTTCTTTTTTTCCACTTTTAGATGACCCTGATATTTTTATCCATTTTCCTGAAATCAAGAGATTTGTCATGGTCAGTGGCTATAGAATTGCCTGAAATAGTTAATGCATCCTTATACATTACAGTGAAAGTAAATATCTGTTACAAGGCATATTTTGCATATTGATAGACATTTGAGATAACCATGCTTCCAACTTTCTTAGTTTTAGTGCAAAACATTGGTCTCAATTGCATAATTTGATGCATGGCATATATCTTGAAAACAGTTTGTATTGAAGATTATGTTTTCTCACAGGTTTGATAACAAAGTTTCAATCAACACATTGCAGCAGGATATAAATTTGATGCACGTTTGCACTACTTCGGTGTTGATGTATCACACAGCCTATGGGTTGATTAGTACTGTAGCTCCTATCACCTTTTCCCTCTTACTGACATTGATTGAGATTAAGAAAAGATCAAAGGAAGTACATAGCAGTTCTTTTCTTATCAGTGTCAGTTCAAGAGTCTGACCCCAGTCGCTGTGATATGCCCCCAGCCTAAGCTTGGTCTTTTCTAGTGCACCCTTTTCTTCTATTCATCAGTCAAAATACATAGCCAATGTTAACTTTCTTCTTTGAATTTTGGGTTGCTTAACAAAGTTTCATATTACCACAAGTTTTTATCTTAGTTTCCTGCACCCTTCTAAACTTGCACTGCCATTACTTGTTAAATAAATATTAAGCTTTAACTTAACTTCTTTCCCTCATTGTCATTTAATTAATTTTGTTTTTGATGAAAATTTTCTTAAATTATTTTTCAACTTCACTAATATAGCCTCTAAAAAAACATATGTAGAAATGAATCAAATACAAATTACTTTTTGGATGTTAAAAAAAGTACATTCAAATTAATTTTAAAAAATTCTAAAAATTCGAGGCATTAATTAATCCATCACAACATCAAAATTTATTAATGGGCGCAAAATCATTATTGTGGGGCTGCTCGCATTGTACTTTACCCTTCGCAAAATCAAAATCTGTGTGAGAAGGTATAAAGGCGGGAAAACGCTGAAACTCTCCCTCGACGGTCAGACCCACCACCGCCACACGTACCTTCACACTCTAACCTACTCTCTCTCGAACATCCTCTTTCTCCTTCTTCTTCTTCTTCTTCTTCCATGCTTTCAGAAATTCACTTCCTAAATTTGCGATAGCTTCATCTTCTCTGTTCTGTGCCATCTCCTCTCACTCCGAAGCTCACCTCGGTATACCTCGCATTTTCTCTTTCGTTCTCCTCAGAAAGTTAACTCACATGTGAATTAACCTGCTGGTTGTTACATTAACTAATTAAGTTTCAGATTTCGATTGTTGTCATTTGCATCCAGAATTTTCAGAGCTGGACTTCCGATTCCGTACTGCGCAATTCAATTATCAGTTAGTTAGCTCTCACTTTTCTTTTTCTTGTTTCATTCGAAGAAAAAATGGAGAAACTCAGGCCAGCGTGGGCTGTCAAGGCAATCATCGTCATCGTTTTCACTTCGATTCTTTTCCGATGCGTCTGCGGCGAGAATCATACCGTCGGTGGAGCTTCCGGCTGGGATCTCCGTTCCAATATCCAGGCCTGGTCGTCTACGACAACGTTTAATATCGGAGACGATCTCGGTACATATCCACATATTCTCTCTCTTTATATATATCTTCATCTCCATTTCATCTTAATATATCCATGCATGCATGCATGCACGAACGGATTATTCTCTTAAATTGTGAGAAAAGAATTTCCGCTAAGCAGAACGCATTCAATCGCAACCTTCGAGTTTCAGATGGTTTAAAGCTAGCAGGAGCAATTTAATTAACAGCGGAGTAATAGTTAATTAGTTTAACTTCTATTTGAATTTTTATTTCAAGAATATTAGAATCGATGAAAACAAGCACGTTTTCTAATCTAGAATGCTTTATTTTCTCTGTGGCCGAAAATTCTGATTATTCTTGAGCAGAAAACTGTGAGCGATGATTTCCCCATTCCTACTCTCAATTTTCCTTTCTCAAACCAAACCAATGAGGAGAAAACTGCGAGAAACGTTTGGTTTTTCTCGAAGCTAGTTTGGCGAAGTGAAACGAAAACCAAGACGAAGCCAAGGCATTTTCGGCATAACGGATTTTTTTATTAATGGTTAAATTACAATTTCGTTTACTCTTTATTTTTTGAATGCAATTTTTATTTTCTTTTTCAGATTTAGTCTTTATATTTTAGAATATCTTTTTATCTAATTATTAATTTTTCATATGTATTTTTTGAATTTTAATTACTTAAATTATTTTTACGATACTTTCAATACATATGTGAGATTTAAAGTTTAATTGAATAAAAACATGAAAATAAAACATATATAAAATTAAAGATTCAGTTTATGATTTTAAAATAAGGAAATATATTCAGAATAAAAAAATGTACAAACAAAAATTATATGTTAAAAAATCAAAGCTGAACCAAATTGTAATATTGAACTGTGAGGAAACTAAAATAATAAAAGTTTTGGCGTGGTTTTGGTTGGCAGTGTTCTCATACACGCCAGTGCACGACGTGGTGGAGGTAAACCAACTAGGTTACGACACGTGTTCAATAGTCAATGCGCTTGCCACGTATGATAACGGAGACACCGTGATTCACTTGGGAGGAGCGGGAACGCGATATTTTGTCTGTGGCCGAATGGGCCACTGTCAACAGGGCCTTAAACTCCTGGTCCAAGTTCTAGCCCAGTCCAACAACGGAACCAACGACGATCAAAACCAAGACCCAGGCACCATTTCTTCTCCTCCGCCTCCTCCTCCTCCGCCGGCTTCTCCGCCACCTCACGATGACGAACACCCTCCCGCGGATGAGCCAACGCCCTGCGACTGTTCCGGTGCGGAGGAGCGTTTTGGGGTGGTGCCGTTAATTACGCTCGTAATCGTGCTCGCTTTCGCCCGCGCTCCTTTCTTCTTCGCTTTTCCGCGCCTCCGTTTTCATCTCATGCGTTGAAATTGCTAGCTAGCTAGCTTGCTGCATTTTAGTTGTACCTCGGCCTATTGCTTTAGGACATTAATGTGTCGGTTAGAATTTGAATAATGAGTTTGCTGTGTGCGTATTCAGTGTGAATACTTTGGTACTTTCCTTTCTTGTAAGGTTGTAATTGCAGCTCTGCATGCATATTCAAAGTGAATATTTTCTCCGCTGTAAATTTGTCTTTTTCACTTGTTTAATGTCCTGTGTATGAATAATAAAACGAGGTGTATGTAGAATAGATAAGTAAAATGAAAATGATTAAATAGAATGATACAATGGATCGACACAATCGCTCAATAAGTTATTAATAGTTGAAATATTAATTACCGATTACATTAATTAATCTGATTTATATTAAAAAATAACATATGTGTACATACACATATTATTAATACAATTTAATTAAAATTAGTTTTATGTGATAAAATTATAATTTGTAAAATAATAAATAATATCTAAGATAATGTAATTTCATAATTGATTTTTTAAAACATGAACATTTAAAATAATTTGTTTAATAACTATACATATTCAAATGGAACAAAATAACTTGATAAACAAATTAATATATATATATATATAAAATAAAATTTTGGTTTTAATTAACTAGCTCACTAGATAATTAATTGATCCGACTGAGGTCGATCCAGATTAATCACATTTCCGATCTCAATGACGAAGGTAAATGTTACTAATGCTATTTCATGACATGAGACGGAATATATATTATTAGAAGCAGGGAAATATTATTTTCTTTCCACAGTCTTTGAAATGTCTTTAACAAAACCTTGCTAATCCAAGGCCGAACGGTTGTGGGTTGGGCCTATAACACCAGCCATTTCTTATCGTCTTTGTCTACAAAATGCCAAGGCATTATTCGTGTTGTGTGATAATCGGGCGGCGTCACTCGCTCACTCCCCATTACCATATTGCTTAGCCCTTTAGAAGCTATCATTAACCCGCAAAAGAAATGTTAGAAGTTTCAAATAATTGGCAACGACAATAGTACTAGTAGTTTGTAATTAAATTGTCATAGGTACTGATATTTAGACTTTGTATGCATAGACGGATGCGTCCTCGTGGACCTACAAAAAGGAATAATAGTAGCCGCCAGAAGTTAGAAGTCTATATCAGGGGCCATTTTCAGTGCTGCTTCTTCAAGCTAAATGCAAATTAGCTGCACAAGTTCTTTTATAAACACTTATAATTTATTTTAGAAACTAAAATTAGTTTATGCATAGATTTATTTTTTCTTATGAAAATGCTTACTAAGAAACTTGTCCAGAGCCTTCCTTGGGTCCCTATTCTCTGGTCCACAACTTGCCGGTGCCATGACAACGTGTAGAAGGATTTTCTTGGTTGTTTCCATTAGTGGTTAATAAGAAAAGGACCAGTCTTTGATAATGGCAAACAGTGGGTCTTATTCTTAGGTCCTCTAGCTTGTACATTCTTCCTAATCAATATTTACACATAATTATTACCATAAGCAACGGTTACGCAGTGTCACACGCGTCACTAGTGTTCGTTGTCCTTGCATTGATAATTCAAATTTCTACTAGAAGAAAATAACACTAGTTGTTGAATTATACATGGCCATTTTAAAGGTAGCAGAATTCATTGACAAAAGTAGAAAGCGTTAAAATAGAAAGAGAAGGCAATATTATAATAAAACCGAACTTTCCTAAATGAAGCTAAAGGCATCTTGCAGGCAGAGTAGATGGGGGTCCGGGTCTGTGGTTTCTCACAAATAAAAGACCTTCACAACTTGGATCCACTTACATTTTCCATTGTACAAAGGTCCTACTTCTTTATCAAGTTCTGTACTCAGAAACCACTCAAACTTCATGACACAACAAGAGACATGGGGCTCTTTCTGCTTCAATTTTCACTGGCATGTAAGGGGGCAACGTGCTTTCCGACCTAAGGGGGTCATAATTAAAATCAAGGCTTAAAGAAACAGCAAGTCCCACTAGATCTATAATCATCCATACCATGCTGACAGATACTAACCATGTGCTTCTGCTCACCAAGTTTACTGCCTTAATCCCATAATTTCATCCCAAAACTAATTGCTCCTTTCAAGACTTTGACAGCATGACCAATCTGCTTAAGCCAACACATCTCAATTGATGGTCACATGCAACCATGCACAGTTGAAACGACAACTCACTCCTCACATTACATTCACTTTATCTTCCTTCATCTACTTCAATCCATGTACCAAATAAATCAATAAAATAATAGACTCACTTCTTTTCTACCCCTATAATACGCCAAAGGCCAAAGGGGGTCCAACTCCTTCAGTTTGGTCTATCAATGTACACGAGCTACTATATATCAACTCCTTGCATGAGTAAGGTTGTTCCTTGTTATTGTTAGGTGTATATGATTTGGTTCAAACGGTATGTATCCAAGTTTGTTCCCCCTTCCTTGTTCTATGTCGGTTCTCTTGTAATATTAAAAAGGTAAAAATGACCACCATTCAACAAATATTCAATTAAGCCTTTTTTTTTAATCATGTTTGTTCATCTGCCAAACACAAACCCACTTTGAGTAAGAAAACTAGATCCGATCCAACTCAACTCGGACCAACATAATACTTTCTCACTCAACAACTATTTTAAAGCTGAATTCATTGGTAAATTATTAGGTCTGCATAAAATAGCAGAAATTGTACATTGGAATATTAAACAATCGCCTCATACTGCTACCTAGGTCCAAACTACATAATCAATACAAACATTATGTGATATAGGAAAAACTAAACTTCTGAATAGTTTAGCAGAACATGTAGAGCAAGGATCTAGAGCAAAGAAAGAGCACGACAGATTCGGGAGAAACTAACTTATGCCCACTATGTCACAAGAAACTTGACAAGGGAAAAAGTACACCATGTCTGATACTTGTCTTGGCTTCTTCACAGTCTCAGCAGCAAAAATATGTACACAGCAAGTCCTGCCAAGGGAGAAGAAAGAGTCAACATACGGAAACCGACAATTCGAACTCATATGTGGGATTTATATATATTACGTACTAATAATGTAGATTATAATTTTTCTACTCTTCAATCAAGTGTTTGGTAGGTGGAGTGGAACAGTCTAATCAAAGCTAGATTCATTTAATTGCCCTAACTACTACTTACATTTTGCCAGGTGTTGAATGCCCAATGCATCAAGAATATAATTAGATGCCATAGATATATGCACTATGGAATAACAGTGTCACTTTTTCAGTCACAAAAATACATTTTTGCGTGTATAAGAAGCTCTGCATAATCCTTCCTGAGGTCATACCTCGTAGAAAAAAGGATAAAAAGTTCAACAAACATTTGATTATGTTTAATTTAGGTATAAAGAGATTCCATACGAAAGTGCTGTATTTAACTACTATTACTAATCCTAACACTAATATATGCGAACAGTTGTCATCTAACACATGACAAGACTAACCGTTCTAAAAGCATAAGTTGTTAGGCGAAAGGTTACTGAATGGTTTAATAACAACAAATATGTTACATACACATATGATTACAAAGATAGCCGACAGTGAAATTCTGCATAACACATGGATTTAGTAATGTGCTGACTGAACGCAGTGAGAACTAAAAGAAGTATATATGATACGTACCTTCAAAATGGTCAACATACTTCCATAGATTCTCATCATTTTGCTAAATTTTCACTGTGACTGGTGAAAAAGAAAGAGATTAGCCACATCAAACACGGCGATTTACCATTTCCTTGAAACGCTGGATAGATTCCAGCCTCTGCAACTTCATTTGATGGTTGAACTTCTTGATGAAGGCTTCTGCCCTGCGATTCAGTTCCTCTAGACTCATGATGGATTTTTCCCTTCTCAAGGAAGCTCTATCGTTGAAAGTGTCTGACTTTTTTAGCTCCTTCTGAGCCCAAGCCACAGGGTCATCATCATCATCACCCTCCCCATTGCGACGAAATGGCTCTGCCTTGGCAATCCTTGCACCCCATGTGTCACTCTTCTTCAGCTGTGGCCTCATCGTTTTCCCCTGCCCCTCCATGATGGCCTTCCACGTGGCTTCCAGTGTGTCATCACCGTCGGAATCCGGCAAAAGATAATCATTGGTGCAATTTTCTAGCAAAGGGTGGAGCTTGAATTTGCCATAGGACAAATCAGTATCTTCAACCACCTTTTGTTCTTGCTCTTGTTCTTGTTGTTCTTCTTCAACCTCCTTTTCTTCTACCTTGGGCTCATTTGCTTGGCTCTCTGGCTCTGTTGGGTTGTTGGCAGTGTCTAAAATGGTGGTGGTTGCGTGCTTAGGATCAGAGGGTGCATGAGAGTCAGAGAAGGGTTTGGGGTGGCTATTGCTTTTGGGGTGGAAGTTGGAGGAAGCTGCAATGATGATGATGATGAAGTTGACAATGATGTAAAGGAATGGGAGTGTTAGCCAGCTTCTAACTGAGACCCAAAATTGAGGAAGAGTGGAGAGAAGAAGGTGGAATGTGTATGGGACTACTGCCACTTTAAACAAAACAAGAGTGGAGACAACCCCCATGGACATGAGCACAAGCTTTGCAGCCCACATGGCTGTTTCAAATCTGTTAGATTTGAAAGATGGTTTTTGAAAAAGATCCATCGCTGACATGTTGCAGGCAGCACTACTAATAATCACTCTTCACAACAACACGCAGATTTCAAAGAACAAAGCAAAAGAAATCACCTTCTGCTTAGGAAAATGAGAAGAATAAGACCCAGAAAAACAAAAACTTCTAGGTGGGTGGGGAATTTCAGCAACTAGTACATAAACATGAACAAGCACCAGTTCTTCAGAGGAAAAACAAAAGACAGGAGCTTTTTTGGTTTGCTTATGAAAACCAAATTCTGAAAGTTTTTCATCAGGAGTTAACTAGGAGGAGATAAACAAGAAGATGCAAGGTTTGTGGTGAATTACCATGGATCCTTGAAAGGTGATGAAACAGAAGAGAAAGAAAAAAAAGTACTAAACACAATGTATTGAAACCAAGGTGGCCAGAACTTGAGTCCAGTCTAGTCTCTAGAGTAGAAAGAAAGAAAGAAGGGTTTTAAAGAAAGAGAGCTTTCAAATTTCACTGTTTCGGGTGCTGTAGTTAGCAGCAGAGGCAACAAAAATTCCATTAGTACTGGGTAGGCAGGGTGGTCATAGAGTAGTAGAGGACCACATGAGTCAGCCAACAGGGGATTTAAATGCACAACATCTATCTATGAACCTCTCTTAGCTCAACACTCATTTTTCATTCCCAACCAAAGACACTGTTTGATGAATTCCCCACCGTCAGATTCTTCAACAACAGTCAAAAGGGTATCAGAATATGATCAATTTTTGCACTCTCACCCTCACTCATTGCTATATAGGAGGTGCTAGAGATAGAACCACCGAAACTTTCACTATTGTTTGTGAAAAAAAAAGATACATTTTTTCAGATTTGAAAAGTCAAAAAAAAGTAAAGGGTTGAATTTGGGTGGAAATGGTTGTAGTATTATTAGTTAATTAACCATAATTAGGTTGGTTGTTAGCAAGGTTTAATTTATTTTAAGAAATGTAAGCAATATTTGAAGGTAAATTAAGTAATCTGGATTAAAGAAGTAGCTGCTTTGAGCGGCGGTGGGCACAATTTGCGGAGGGGATCATTATAACTTTTTGCACCACTAAGCTAAAGCTGCTCAACTAACCATAAATGCTACATGTTTGCATCACAAATTATTTGCTTAATTTTAATCATTATTTACAATTTCTAAACTCATGCCTAATTCAATTTTTAGTTATGAAAAAGTTAATAACATTGATGTGCAAATTAATGTTATACTTTACCACTGAATTTTCCATAATAGGGTATGTTGGTTCATTCCCCCCACATTGAATTATTATGCTTAAACATTCATCAATCAACAACATGGATACTAAGAAAAATAAATATCTTTTCAAAATACAAAGAAAGCAAAAAACTATCTTCACTTACTTTGCATGGTCAGATAAGTCTCATTGGACTTTTTCCTTCTGATACAATCACTTTTGATTAAAAAATTAACAAAAGATCAGTGAAATTAGTTAGACGGATTTTAAAAAGAACTTTTTGTTAAAAAATAATAAACTGAATTTTCAAAATCTGTAAAATATCATAAAAGAACCTTCTCACAGACATTATTCAAACACTCCCCATTATACTATGTGATAATTTTGACGCTTTAGTTTTTTAAGTAATAGAATTGAACCTATGAGTTGTTTCCTTGATAATACTTGAGGGTTTTCTTTCTCAGTGACGATACTGAACGTTGATTTGTATGAACATGACATGAACATAACTATATACAAAGTTTGGTTGTAATTATCTCTAACATTTCCTAAAATAATTGAGTCAAACATACAAATTTCTTTTTCCCGGTTTTCTCAATTATGATCAACAATCATTCACTCTTTCCTGAATTCTTGAGTATGACCATTTCTTATAATCAGATATTAACACTACATACATACACAAATATTTATAGTCACTTAGCTTGTTAATTAACTCCTAAACATGTTTTTGATCTTTCTATTCCATTTTTCATTTATGAACAATTAGAGTCAACTCAAGGGTACAATGCAAATGTTATCATTATTGTACACTACAAAAGTTGTGAATGGTATTGTACACTACAAAACCTATAATTGAGTAATAATTTATAAATTTTTATGAACAAGCTATTTTCATTTTGTGATCAATCCATCACCTTGCAGAGTACACCTAGATAATAGCAGAGAGGACAATCTTAATAAAGGAAATCACCATTCCAAGTTGCAACACGCGTGTTATGCAATATCAATATCTATGCATTTATGTACACAGAATCTAGTCAATTTTTTGGCTAACAGAAACAAGAAACACTGTGCTGCTGAGTTAATTTTTATTGTCAAAATGATAAGATGTACATACACAAGCATGCATTCAACAATTTAAGAAATGTCTCCATATACCTAATAATTCCATATCTTTTAAAAGTTAAAACTAATTTCAGTTTAAATATATCTTATATCCTTAATCCATCAAGACATCTTTCACAAATAAAATCGTAATAAAATTTTGAATTTCAAAATAAACAATACCTAAAACGTAATAATTGATCCTAATTATTAATATATAAATTTTTTTCTGTTTTGATCCACAAATACATTTTTTTTATTTCTGTTATTTTGGATAGTTACTTAACAGTTTTTTTACTTTTACAGAATCACATTTTTTTTTTCTCTGGTTTTTCTGTATATAAATATAGATATCATGTAATTAAAACAGTATTTTAATAAATTATTCCATCAATAAAAATTCCTTTTCAGTTTCTTTTTGTTTATCTGTTATCGCTAACAACAACATATAAAGTCGGAAGAAAAAAATTATATAAACAACTAAATATATTAAAAAACTCAAACACTTCAATATTTTACTTAACATGTGAAGCCTAAATATCTTCTAATATGGTTTCTCTCTAAAGACCTAAACTTTTTCTCTTTAAAAGACACTGTTGATATATTGGAGTTGTTGCAGTACTATCTTGCATGAGTGTGGAATGGGGTCACTTGTCTTACCCTAGGGAACCAGCCACACACCGACTCACCCCAAGTTGTTTCTACATACTACACACCTTTTCTCCTTTTTCTCTCTCTCATCCCTCTTTGGTAGCTTAAATGTCTGCTAATCATAACCACAAGTTTATGCACCACCCTTTTTCTTAACCAAACTCTGATAATAATCATAACAACAACTATATATTACACTTTTTTCTTGAAGCTGAGTTTTGAAATTTGAGCACAGTGAACAAACAGTGCCAAAATCATCCCACATTACCAAGTGCCATGCTACACCTTCCTTCTTTCCCTTCATCATGCTAACAAGATGCCAACATTTACATCAAATCAATTGGTCTGTCTCAGTTTTCATCCTTTGTCCTCTTTATTCTCTGTCATAGCTCACTCACTTCCTTTTTTTCTCTCTTCATCTAGTTTCTCTTTTTTTTTTTCTTTTTATAGTTTTTCTTTCATTTATATATTCTTTTGTAACTTCTTTCATATATTTTTTATTTTAAGGCTACTTTTTACAAACCAATATTAGTTTTAAATCTTTTATAGATACTAATAATTTGTTGATTTGAGTGAAACTTAGCTTGCTTGATCTTTTCTGAAATAGTTTTAAATTCAGATTATATAGATAATATATATATATATATAT
>Ga0123340_1003921_pt1 | contig 14016 bp, 9 predicted proteins | sample SirMexnodulemix_FD_89961 | JGI IMG/M metagenome (GOLD analysis project Ga0123340, IMG submission 89961) | Root nodule microbial communities of legume samples collected from Mexico - Siratro Mexico nodule mix | ecosystem: Host-associated > Plants > Roots > Nodule | place: Mexico: Nepantla... | reverse complement strand
GTTTTCTTCATATCATAATTTTCAAAGTAATTATTTAATTTAATATAATGTTATGTTTTTTTAAGAAAATCAAATTAATGTCAAGTAAATATTTAAGCAATGAAGTTCATTATTTTAAAAATATATAATGGTAAGTAAAATGAAGCTAATTAAAACAATAGTAAAGAAACTTTGAATAATGTATATGTGAAAATAATATTAAAAACAGACACATGCAGCATAACCACAGAATTCTATCAAATTAATATCCATAATAAATTTACTAACTTTTTATTAATTATTTTAGAAAATGTATCATAAAAAATTTCTTATTGATTAACCGTGTAAACATACCCTTTAACTCAAATAAAAAGATAATTACATTCCATTCTTCATACTAAAATAATATACATTCCATTCTTCAACCGCCAACATTATATATGTCCTGGAATCAGGCATTTCCGTGGAACAAAGTCAAAGAAAATCAAGGTTTGGAATCAACATGAAACCAACGACGATGCAGAGTCCTAAGCGTTTTTGTTTGACAACTAATGACAAAAATCAACACAAAAATGAGAAATGTTTCTTAACTAACTGTTAAGAAAAGTACATAATGAATAATAATAGTAATATTATTATTATTATTAATCATAAAGAAACTGCTGCAGGAAACATCCAAAGCGAATCCACAACAAAACTGAAACTGAAACTCACCCAATCCAAAAACTTTTTCACTCTTAAACACGAAAACCGAAATATTCACTCACATAATAGTTCTGGGGCGGTTTGGTTTGCTTAATAGTTAATACCCACTTGAATCTACACACAAATGGAGACTCGAGTTGAAGGGAAACCTACTCCTGAGTAAGTACTTGGATTGGATTCTTCAAATTTATTCCAAAGATTTGTTTTTTCTCTGTTGGGTCTTGTTTTTTAATGCTAGTATTTGATGTATTTTTGCTCAATAACGTAGCTACTTATATATATGTATATTTTTTAATTTTTCCCTAATATTCAATCTCTTCACTGCAGTGCATCCGGATTCTCAGATAACTTGTATGAGACTTGCAAGGTGTGATCTTTCTCCCATTTTGGTGAACCCTTTGTAGAATTCCTTTTGATTTTTGTAAAGGGTTAGTGTTTCTATTTTAATTTTTAGTTCATGTTACCATAATTTGCGTGTCAAATGGGAGTTTCTGTAGTTTGTTGGTGTTTATGAATGTTTTATTATGTTATACTGAGAAGCATGAATTTATTGATTTATGAAGTTTTCTATGCGCTAGTTTTACAGCTTGTATTATGACAATGGTTATTGAGAGTGTGTGAATTATACTCTTTTTTTGGGAATTCAAATGCAATGATGGTTGATTGTAGCATTTCCCTCTTTTCATTTTGTGCTAGTGAATGTTTCCTTTCAAACATTTTTGTAAACAATCAGCTTGGCAGTTGTGTTGTAAAGAAAATGTAATGTTGGAAAATACTGTTGTGAAGAAAGTGCTATGATACAGCATTCGGTCAATGATTCTAGTGAAGTGTAGATGATTTGTATTGTTTGTGCCACAGATGGGTACTCCAAATGGAAGAGCAATGCTAAAGTCCGATGATGAAATTCCTTTTGACTCCGAAATAAATTATCACCAGTCAGAATCTAGTCTGGTGGAGGTACATGGATCACATTCTGGAGAATCTCACGAAACTTTGGCGGGTATTGTTTTTAGGAGCATACAAGTTGTGATTTTCTCTAACAAACTCAACTTGCTTATGCCTTTTGGGCCTCTTGCAATTCTTGTGCAGAAGTTGACTGCTCATCTTGTGAGTTGGAGTTCACACAATTCTTAATTTCCCTTCACTTTTGATTGAATATCTTATATTAATTTGTGAAGGTGAACTACAGGGTTGGGTCTTTGCTCTGAGTTTGTTGGGTATCATGCCTCTGGCGGAGCGGTTAGGTTATGCTACCGAGTAATATTACATGTACTCTTAAAGGTTTTGCGTAAGGTTTTCACATTTTATGGTATCTGATGTTACCTTTTTCTTGGTCTTATATAGGCAGCTGGCATTTTACAGTGGAGATACTGGTATAGCAGTCTGCTAAATCTGTCTTCTTCTAAATCAATCTACAACAGACACTGAAATAAGTTAAAGGGAATGTAATATAATGTGTATATGTGTGTGTCTTTGTCTGACCGGTTAATTATTCATACAAGTATCTCTTAAACTTTAACTGACTTTTTTATATGCTTTATTTCATTGGAAGAATGATTCAGTTACTAACTTCAGCCTTACATGGTTTTGATATCCAATTGCCAAATCAGTTATCTACGTTCAGTATCTATCAAAGTGGTTCATTCTTCTGCTTTTGTTATCAGTCATGTGCTTGTGGTGGTTTATAACTAATACTATTATATTGTATGTTGCAGTTGGGGGTCTTTTAAACGCTACATTTGGAAATGCAACAGAATTGATCATCTCAATATATGCACTGAAAAGTGGAATGACAAGGGTTGTCCAGCTCTCTTTGCTGGGATCAATTTTGTCCAATATGTTACTGGTGCTTGGATGTGCATTCTTATGCGGTGGGATGGTTAATCACAAGAAGGAGCAAGTGTTTAACAAGGTAGACAAGTTAGTTTCTGTCTTTTCTTATTGCATCCCTTAGTTTCATTATGTATTATCTGTAGCTGATTCAATTTAGCATGCAGGCAAATGCTTCTGTGAATTCGGGATTGTTGTTGATGGCAGTCATGGGCATACTTTTTCCAGCTGTTCTACACTACACACACACTGAGGTTCGTGTTGGGAAGTCGGAGTTGTCGCTTTCAAGATTCAGCAGCTGTGTCATGCTTGTGGCCTATGCTGCATATCTATTTTTTCAGTTAAAAGGTCAAAGAAGTCTCTATGTCTCTGTGAACGAGGTTGGCAGTCTTACTAAGTTTCCCTTTTGTTTCCTCAGTCGTTCTTTTGTTTGTTGATATGTGGTATGGCAAGTGATATCATTGATTTGCTTGCTCTTTAGTATATGTAATTGTAATCATAACTTTGTCATGAATAGGAACTGTACACATGGATTGTTTAGATATTGTAAAGAATGGATGCCCTTTAATCTAAACAAGGAGCATGCAGCAAGTCATGTTCAGATTGTAGACTAAGATAACGCAAGTTTGATATTATCAATCAAGATTTCAAACAAGTAAAATTTGATATATTCAAATGTGTGATTCCCTTTTTAATTATAGCCTTACCTGAAAATTATAGCCTGAAAAAGTGGACAAATGCAAGTGATGATTAAGTAAATGAACAAGTTTGTTTTTCCCTTAGAAGTAAACAGAGTTATTGTTTGTTGATTGTATAAGTTATAGCCTATATATGTTCTTTTTAACTCTTGCAACTCAAAACCATTTTTCTGGTATGATTTGATGTTAGTTATAAGCATAAAGCAAGGCTTGGTTGTTGCTGTTGGACATTCAATATTTATCTTATTTCCTGTAAATGATTGACATAACATTTTAGCTCACCAAGCTGTGGTATCATGGTGTAAATTCAGGAAGAGGGTCAGAGTGGAAACAACTCAAATGATGATGAATCACCAGATATTTCTAAATGGGAATCAATAATATGGCTTTCCGTTTTGACTGCTTGGATATCAATCTTGTCCGAATATTTGGTTGGCGCTATAGAGGTGGATAATATTCACATTTTCTATGATATCATTATTTTTGAATTATAAAAAAACTGAGATAGTGGTCATTCTTCCTTCATCTACCCTCTTAGAATACCTCTACCAAATACATGGAATGTATTTCTAATGAAATTTTAGTATGTTATTATTTGATAAACTGTTTTCAGGGAGCATCTAATGCATGGGAAATTCCAGTAGCATTTATTAGTGTCATATTGCTTCCGCTAGTGGGGAATGCAGCTGAGCATGCCAGTGCTATAATGTTTGCCATGAAAGATAAACTTGTGAGTTCCATTTCTAGTACTCACAGACATGGGTGTGCACACATATTCATTGGTTTTATTCCTTGCAGGACATTTCCTTAGGGGTTGCAATAGGGTCATCCACACAGATATCTATGTTTGTTGTAAGTATTATATTATATGGATAACGTAAATCTAGCCTGTGAAATTTCATTTCCTTCACATTTTCATTTTCATTATGCAGATACCATTTTGTGTTGTTATTGGCTGGATAATGGGGCACCCTATGGACCTAAACTTTCAACTTTTTGAAACTGCAGCACTATTTCTTACTGTTATAGTTGTAGCCTTCATGTTACAGGTTTGTATTCAAAGATTACAAAAGAATGAAAATTAAAAGTATGGTACTAGGGACCACATGTTAACAATGTCTTGATCATTTGCAGGAAGGAACTGCTAATTACTTCAAAGGGCTAATGCTTATTCTTTGCTATCTTATTGTGGCAGCCAGTTTTTATGTACATATAGATTCCTCTGAATAGGTTAATGTGTCCTAAGGGATTGACTTTGGTGTTACATTGTATATTTATTTTTCTGAAATGAGGTTGTGAAGATTTTGTTGTTCCACTGACTCAATTGTATGAAATTATCTTCCACTTATTCCCATCTTCTAATTGTGTTTCACAAATGTCATTGTCTTGCTTCCTGCTTGTTGCACAAGCTCCAGTCTCCGATCACTCAGAATATATGGATAAATGTAATTACTGTCTATTTGTTTGAATAGGGTGTTTGAAAATTCTAAAGAACTTCAATTTTGCTTCAATTGAAATTCCATCATTAGTAAATTTTAGTCCAAAAATTTAGAGTTCCCTTGAAAATTGAAAACTAATTAAATATTTAACTCAATCTAGTACATATAAGTCACTATTAAAGTTGTTAAAACGGGTTTCTCTAGAAGGGCCTGTTAGAGAAGTTCACAAAAGAAATTGGGTTAGATAGAAATATTGTGATCTAAATTGAATTGACCATTTTTACTGGACCTATTTGATTAGCTATCTAAACGGGTTTAAATAGAGTTGGATGTTACCCGTCTGCTCGGTGTATGCCAAAAGATTGAAGGAGGAAGATCGTTAAAAGATAATAAAACAGTTGATGGTGTGTTTAATGCAACAGTTGATTTAATTAATACAACAAATCAATAGGCATGAAGGTTGAAGTTTATGTGGTGTAAGGACAAAATTAGGGAAAGCGTGATTGACCTCAAGTTTTATATAAAAATGTTATGTGGAGATTTCATATTCAGGATTGGGTTGGGAAACCATTGATTTAACCATGAAACTAGTAGTGTTATTGGTCTCAGTTTTATATTAACACATCCTCTTTCTACTCTACTTATACATCCAAACATGGGTTGATTTGTACAACCAATAAAAGAAACTGACAGTGGGCCAGTGTCACAGAACCAAGCAGGCTTCTACTTCCTACACCCACATAATGTATATAATATTTAAAATTATTTTATCCTTCATTTTTTTTTATAAATATAAAAAATTATCTTTATAATAAATATATTATCCTTGAAAGAAGTTGTCAAATAATTGGTAAAATTATCAAAATATTATTTTCCTCTTTAAAATGATCATTATACTCTTCATAATTTATTTTAAAAGTGACTTTTAAACTATTTATTCTTAAAATATTTCAAACAAAGTTTTTCAAAAAAAAAAAAAGATTTTAAATTAAAATTTCTGAAAAAAAAAAAAACTTCTCAAAGCAAGTTTTACAAAACATAATACACTTTCTGAATTATCCATTCCATATCATGTTTTCGGGATTCATAATCTATAAGCATGTTCTAGATTATACACTTTCTGAATTATCCATTCCATAACATGTTTTTGGAATTCTTAATCTAAAAGCATGTTCTAGATTAGACAATTCAAAAAAGTGCTCCAATACTTCCTCATTACTCTTAACCTCACAACATACTCACCAGCAAGAAATGATATTTTAGTCTCTTTATTGTTAATATGAAACCCAAATAGTAATAATGGGGTGCAGAAAGCTAAAGTCAACCAAGGATGGTTCACATTCAACCGCCCTTCAGGTAATCTAACAGTGTAAACAAAATTCTCGCTTCACTTCAATTATGAAGAATTAAATTCGAAGTTAAAAATACTAATTCAATATCTTGAAAATACAAACCAAAACCAATTTTGATAAAAATAAAGTAACTAAAAACACATTCTCTCTTATTTTTGAATTTCAGTGTTTGATGTCGGAGACCAAAACATGCATTTACTTGTCCCTTTCAAGCCCTCTAATCGAATGACAAACTTACGAAGTTCCGCAAACTCCAGTATTGAGGGATGATGAAAAAACTAGCCTTTTTATTTCATCACAATCAAATAAACTTGTTTCAAAAACATTTTCTTCGCAAACCATCCTCTCTTCTAAGGTTTATGAACTAAAGAAAGAAAAAAATCCTAACCCTGTATCAATAGTAGAAAATTATGACCAAAGAGAAGATTCTAAATTCTAATCAAGATTACTTCAGCCTTTCCTCGTGGGAAAAGCAAGAACCCAGTAAATGGATCCAGATAGTGGTAAACTATATGATAAGAAACTGATAAGCAAGATAGGAAACTAACAAAATTCATACATCAATTCACTGTCAGGTACACTAGCACCACATGATAATCCATCTGGAACAAACAATACAGATACATGTGTGCTTGTTTCAAAAAAGTGTAGCTGTGAGCTCAGTAACTTCCGATACAACTTGATCATAATCAGACTTTAGTTTCTCTTGTTCCCCTTTCTCTAATTCACCCTTTGCAGGTTTGGTCTGTACCAAAACACAGCAAGTGGGCCTCTTAGTCGCACCTGCACCTGCAAGGTCCTGGAAAGCAATACAAACAACAAAAGTCAAATGAACCTGGTTAGTAATCGGAGTTTCATCAATCCAGAAGAAAACTAATCAACAATACTAGAAGAATATCCATATTTCTCCTACTCTTACTAAGGAGAAAAAATGTGTAGATTGCAGAAGAAAAACTCATAAAGTCCTATCTATAAGCATCTGTATGTGATTTAAATCTTCCTACAAGGCTCAGATCAGTAAAGAATGAAACAGGCAGGGGCAACTAACACGATCCTTAGTTCATAAACTGAGCTAAAGCAGTTTCTTCTTATTATGCAGTTTTTTATATTAGATAAAAAAATTATTTTGAATAATAGATAATAGAGATTATGTAAATCTTATTCAATTCATATTTTTCCAAAAAAAGAAAGAACAGTTCAGATGGGTCTAATTCACTGTGGTTAATTGGATTAGCCTCATAATATATATACATCAAGAATTTGGTGCAAAAGAAACAAGGTAAAGAGGAGTGATGACATACTTCTTTAGAAGGGACATATATGTATGGAATGTCAGACTCTTCACAGAGAATGGGAACATGGGTGATGACATCAATGGGTGAAATGTTGCCAGCGATAACACACAATCTGAAACGATGAAAAAAAGGAGAAAATTAGGGTAAGCATTTCTGCAATGTTGTATGAGAGATAAGTTTGGTAAAAGAGAAGGAGAAAACAGACCCTTTGTGACCTCTCCTAATGCTTTTAACGACCTCCTTCACTCCTCTCTTTAAGCATTTGTGTTCGGCGGCTGAAAGAAGAGAACGTGAATTGATAGTTAAAGCGAAGAAGAATGAAAAAGTGGTTTTGGAATGCGAATGGCGGAAGAAAAGTGACCTCTGCGAACAAGTTTTAGGGTACGCTTGCAGAGCTTCTTGCCAGCAAGGGGCTTGGCGATAGGAGCGAGAGCCTGCAACTTCTTCTTCTCCTTCTGCACCGATTTCTCTGCCTCGCTATCGCTCCCCATGACTATCTCTCTCTCTTTCTCTGCGCTCTCAATTGGAAAATGATGAAAGAACCCCTAAACCCTGTAGCTAGGGTTTATTTACTCAATTCAGGTTTGGGTCAGGCTAGTCTCCTATTGGGCTGCGTAGGCCCACTCTTCGACTCTCATATTTCGCTTGGCAAATTCTTTGTACACTTTGCTTTCTTCTTCTGCACCTTCATCTTCGTGCGTCATCATAAACGAAATAAAAATATCATTTTATTCTCTTCATTTCTTTCATCTTTCCAATCACATTTTTTTTTCACCTTCTTATATTATAGATTTATATTTTAAATTATATAATTTAAAATACAAATTTAATTTTATTCTAAATTACATAATCTGAATTACAAATTTTAGAAATGTATTTTGGTATTTTTAGAAATATCAGAATAATCTCAATTTGATGAGTATTTGTTGAAAGTCCTGAAGTAAATGTTTTCACTTTTTTTTTGGACGATTAATGTTTGAGGTGATATGTGTATTTTTCTACTTCTTTATCTCTTGTACACTCTTTTTATTGTTAATTTTTAGTATTAATGAATGATTAAAGACAAATAACATAAGTGAAAATATTTTTTTAGAAGGTACTTTGGAGGAACTTTTTTTACAGTAATTAATTAATAGTCAAAACCTTGGATCTTGAAAATAATTTCAAAAGGAAGACTATACTTTATTTCAACAAAAATGACAGGACGAGTGTCTAAAGACTCAATCATGTTAGGAAGTCGATATCTTAAATCTCGTGAGCGTCTAAATCATATTTAGTTTTTAGACATTAAATTATTACACAACTTACAAAAATTTCAATATAAAAAGATACCATAACAAAACAAATAAAAATTATGATAATATTTATAGTTAATTTCTTATTAATTATATACTTTTTTTAAATATTTATTCCGGCAAAGGCATCCTAATGCGTATCCACGGGTGAGAAGTTAATAATTAATAAAAAAAACGAAACAAATATATAAAAAAAAAAATAAAGAGTAAAACATAGGTAGAGATAAATAATTTTTTTATTGGTGTAGTTGAAAGTTCCCGTAGAGAAACTACAACATAGTAGTAATGGCAACAAAGGAAGCTTGCAAGGAGCCACAGAAGAGCGTCCCATTATGTTCATGAACCTCACTCACTCCTTGACTTCCAAACTCTCGAACAAGAGACACAGTCTGTAAAACTCCACCGTTCGGGCCTATTCTGACTCCTCTGGGTACAATAGTGGGCCTTGCAGGTGGATTTGGGCCTACAGCACCACTCACTGCAACCCAGAATTGACCCCTTGAGTTCCTCCTAATGTTATCTGGTCTTCCCCTAAGAGGCACGAACAATTCAGAAGAATTTGCTCTTGGCCCTCTCAGCCAAAATCTTCGGATTCTATGTGCCAAGTATTCACTCACAAGCACATATGATCCATCTCTGCTCACTGCCACCCCAGATGCCAAAGCAAGACCTCTCAACAAAACTCTTGTTTGGTTCGTTCTTGGGTCTAGTGCCAACAAGCTCCCAGATTGATCTCTACTGTTTTCTAGTACCTGAGCATCCCTGCAAAAAAAACGTGTCACATTTGTTAATTTACCATCCAAGTGATAAAAAAAAGGTTGTGTCAGAGAATTGAAATTACTTGAAACGGAAGTTAGCACTAGCTTGGGTGAAATAAACGATTCCAGTATCCACATCTATGTCAATTCCATCCAGAAACTCCAAAGTAGAGTTGTTGTTACTGTTGTCTTGTGGTTGAAGAGATGTATAAGATTGAATTGGAGCCCCTCCATTGGGTCCAATTTTTACAAGTCCAAAATAAGCATCTGCTACATATAGTACGTTTGTTTGATGGTTGAAACGTAATCCTAAAGGTCTTCCACATTTTGCTTGGACTTCTGAGAAATCAGCAAGCCCATCACACAATGTTTTGTTCCTGCATTGGACCACCAAACCAACATCAATTAATGCTTCTAAGATAAAGAAAAGGATAAGGATAATCTTCACATAATGTCACGTAATATCAACTGAGACTGAGATAATGTTTGAGGTTTACCTGTTTGGTGCAGTGTAGCCATATTCCTCGAATCCCTTTCGACCAACATATTTCAAAATTCTTCCATCAGAAACACCCACATATGGCCCTCCACCGTTTCGGTCAAATGCTACAGACTCAGGGCCTGTGATTGGTGACGGTAGTGGCAACCTTGTCAGTAATATAGCCACTGATGGTGAACACAAAAGGAATGTCATAAAAATTGCAGAATAAGTGATAACCATTGCGATGTTAGACAACATGTTGTTAATGATGTTTTATCAATGTAAGACACAAAACTTGAGGATTCAGTGGTAGTATTTATAGGCTTATGTGTATGTGAGTGCATTCTAGTGTAGGCAATAGGAGAAACGTGAAGAGCCCAACTTTGTAACAACCTTGGTCAAAAACACAGGATTTAGGAAGACCAATCTGTCATAAACTTTCATAGTTTTCTATGGGCATGGATTTAGTTTTGGGAAAAGGAAGATGTTTTATGTGTAGTTTTTGCATGAAAAAGTGAGAATTTGAAGCATGAGTAGGAAATAAAGATGGATTGTTAATTTTGTAGTTTTGTTGCTTTTCTATGAAATCTTGAAACTTTCTTCCCAACGAGCTTTTTCTCGTGTGTGACTCATGAAAAATGTTTTTCTGTGTTTGTCAAAGCCATGCATACACATTCTCCTCCATATGTCACGTAAACAATAATATTAATGAAACCGAGAGAAAAGAATCAGCATCATTTTTAGGATTAAATTTTGTATATTTTTTTTAAAGACTAACACAACAATAAGGACTAATTTCTTTATTTTTTAAAACTAAAAAAATAATTATATCAAATCAAAGGACTAGAAACAATTAAAAATAGCAAATTACGCGTAACATAAAGGCGTTTATTACTTAGGCCGTAAAAGATTTTGTATTACTTGATAATTATATATTTTAATATCACCCTTGGTCTGATTTATAAATGTGTTTGTCCATTTTTTATAACATCATTTGTAACGGAATGATGCATTAATTATTTTTCCATGTCACATCTTTAATTGATTGACATATTTTTACTAAAAAATTAATACATATTTGAAATGAATGATATCAAGTTTCCTAAACAAATGTAGAAGTCTCACTGCTTTCTAGCTTTAAAGATGAGAGTAATTTTGAAACCACAAATTAAAATAATGACCAATTTATTATTGTTTTAGATTAGTTAGAGTAATTTTAATTTTCTTAAAGAGTTTGAATTAGTTGAAAGGATATAGTTTCAGTCTCTTATTTTATTAAGAACAATTTAAAATATACTTGAAAGCACTGCTAATTTTAACAATTATTAAAATATTAATATCATTTTCGGTATTGATCATGAAAAAGAGATATTACAGTGATTTTTTTTTTTTAAATATCTTCGGGCCCTTGTTATCAAAGCCCATTACATTTGAACAAAAGTAAAAAAAAAAAAGAAAGAGTGGGCAACCAAATGAAATCTTGGGCTTTGTAACTCCATACTTTATGAAATGTCCAAGATGACTTTGGTGAAAAGAATAAAATGGGCTTAATGAGAAGAGTGGAGTGTGAGTGTGGTTGCTAAAGGTTGTAGGTGTTGAAAGTTAGGGTTGGTAAAGGTGTGGTGGTTGCCGGCAATGGTTGGTTGCATGGCGGTGGTGTTAGTGGATGGAGGCTGTTGGAGATGATTGAAGTGGTTGGGAGAGGCTAAGGTACATTTGTTTTTAGTTTTTTTTTTTTTGATTGTACAATCTAAAAGGTTTTTGTTTAGTATAGCTAACTACCATATTGGTAGAATCTGAAATATTGAAAGACTTTCGGGTAGAATCTAAAATATTGAAAGACTTTTGGATTGAGTTTTGAGGATTCAATCTAGAATAGTAAATTAGAGTACCAGATTATACAATCTAGAATATAAATTGTATTATATACATTATGTTTTGAGTTAGACCTCAAACTTATTTTAAAATTGTAAAATTTATATCCTGACAACAAATTATCTCGAATGAGTTAGCTGCTCTGGATGTTAATAAAATTTGATGTTATTTATTTTTCTCTTAAAAAAGGACTTATCAGTTTGAAGTGAATTTTTAAGTTTATATTTAATTATGACAGTATTGCTGCTAAACACAAAGCCAGACTTGCTACTAAGAAATTTATTCAACAATATGTACTCAAAGTTAAAGGATTCTAGATATAGGTCTAATATTTATGTGTCAAAGATATTATGTGCTATTTTTGTTGGGAAATTGTGCTATATTTGGGTGTAAATGTTTAACTATTCCAATGGATCCAAAGTTAAAACATTTGTAGAATTGAGTACTTACTTATTTATCTTAGACAATACTAGAAATTTTTATAATTACTATTTCTATGTCTGATATATGTTTGATTTTCCACAAACTTAGTCATCCATCTTTAATCCTTATAATGATCATATAAATATTATTAATATATTATTTTTTTACCTCAAATACACTGTTAATGAAAACACTTTTTTAAAATAGATTCTGATTCTCGATTGCATGCTTATGCTGATGTTGATTTGGGATCTTAACCAAATAGAAAAAATCTAATACTAAATTGTACAACTTTTTTTTTAACAATTCTTTAATATCTTGAAAGTCTAAAATGAAAAATATGGTTAACAAGTCTTCTGCTGAATTTGAAATGCATCCGTTGGTTCTCGAAGTCATCTTTCCCAACTAGATTTAAATGTGTTGCACTCATAACCGGCACGCCTTCAAATCAGAGTTTAAATGTGTTGATTTAAATGTGTTTTAGCGTACATATTCCCTTCAAAAAGATTGTTAATATCCCTTACCAGCTAACGATCGTTTTTTCCAGATTTGATTTTTCAAACTCATTCATATGGTTTGAATTCTACAATGCTCCATTGGCCAAAGACATCTCCTTAATTTGTGATGTAAGGAACTTTGCTCTATGATTAATTTGTTGTGCACTCTCCATGATACACATGTGCATGATACACGTGCTTTAGTGAAAATTGTGTTGAATTTGCATGTTCCTTGTACATATTGCTGTAATGGTGAACTGGAAATACTAATAATTCTTCTTGTGTTATAACAGGGTGGATCTTGGAACTGTTGAACCATTGCTTCTCGATGTTTTGATGAATGCTTTCACACAGATAAGCTCCGAGTATGATCTCCACTTTCTTTATTCTATTAATTAATCATTTGGTTCAATTATATACTCAAAATTACCCTATCAGAGGGAGCCACTAACCAAAACTATTTATTTAGGAATGAACATTTTTAATTCGTTCTTGTTAATCTCTCTCTCTGAAGTGAGAGATAACGTGAAAATTTTTGGGATCAGTTCGGTGATTATTTTGTAGAGATTTAAAAGCAAAACAGAAGTTAATTCACGTTTATTTACAAACACAAAAATCACCTTTTTAAGGAAAATAATTGATTTTATTAGAAACTGTTCTAAATATTTTGTGATTGTGATAAGATTTCTACTTCTTTATAACTGCTGATTATATTGAGAGCTATAACAAACAAGGAAAAAAAGTGAATCATAGTGAAAAAACTGAAACAAATAGCCCTGAGATCAAGGTTTTAACCATCTTTTTACATCGGACCTTGGATATTGTTTTTATTTTTATTTTCTTCTCTTGTTTTTGTTTTTGATAGTTTTGTTGGGATCAAGCAAGTAATGTTTGGTGGAGCCGAATTTGAGAGTTGGAACGAGAATTTGAATCAGAGGAGGTAGGTTACGGTGTTCACAAGATCTATCCAATTTTTAAGGCATATGAGGATTTTGAATTCTGGTTAAAGAAGAGAAAGTCATCAATTTTGGTGATCAGTAAGTCTACTACCCGTATGCGAAATAATCGGCCAATTCAACCAACGTCCGAGGTATATAGGTAACCACCTTAAACATACTTGTTCGGAGTGATGTCTCTGAGTTGAGTGCATCCCAAGTGTATTTAAATACTTTTACGGATGACAGCAGAAGCACGCCCAATATTTAAGTGGAGAAAAATAAAGCAAGTAAATAAAACCAAGAAAAATGCACACCGAATTTAACGTGAAAAACCCCCTTTGGTGTTGAGGGAAAAAACCACGGGCCGAACTCCGAGAAATATCCACTATTGTAAAAGGAATTACAATAATATATCTCCTAGTGAGACACTCTCCTACTACAATTGTAGTAT
>Ga0123340_1003912_pt1 | contig 14032 bp, 8 predicted proteins | sample SirMexnodulemix_FD_89961 | JGI IMG/M metagenome (GOLD analysis project Ga0123340, IMG submission 89961) | Root nodule microbial communities of legume samples collected from Mexico - Siratro Mexico nodule mix | ecosystem: Host-associated > Plants > Roots > Nodule | place: Mexico: Nepantla... | reverse complement strand
TATATATATATAATAGTTTATACATTTATCTTAAAATGGATTATGAGTTACGAAAATAACATATAATTGATTGTATGAATAGGTAATTGATTATTTTATCTTTCAAGTTCTTAAAGCAGCTAACACACAATCTACTGTCCTTGTCACGACTCAATTTAAACTGCACGCACCATTCTCACATATGAGCTGAAGAGTGAAAGGAAGGTTAAATTCATACTTGGTTCACTACTTATGTGACTTTTTCCTTTAATTTTTTCCTTGAAGTTAGGAACGTGAGACAACCATGTCTTACAAATCTACTCTCTATTTTCTTTGCAAATTATTAGAAACAAATAACGGTTCCTCTTGGAAATCCATTCACTTAAATAGTACAAATTTAAAAAAAAAAACACACTCTTAATAACATATGAGAGGGAATTAATAACATATTTTAGGAATAAAAAACCTTTAACACTTCAGGTGAATTTTTTTTTGCCTCTCACATGAAACATGATATGCAAAAATTTTATAAAAATTACATTATTTGTAAAAGGGTCAACTAATTTCAATAGACTTTGTATTAGATTTATTATAATCTCAAAAAGAGCAAAATTTTATTTTGGAGTTTTCATAAATTTTCCAAGACTCATTTTATTCTAAAACTTCAATTATTAAGATTTCCTAATATTTTATCATATATTAAAAGTATTGTTTTTGGAAAAAAATATTTGTTTATAAATAATAACATTAAAAAGACATAAATTATATTATATTTTAGATAAATGGTAAACAATTTTGTATGTAATATACGTCTTTTAAAATTTTAATCAAATTTCATAAAAATATTATAATTTAATATACAAACAGAGATTAAAAAAGGTTAAAGCTGTGAAAAGAAAAATGGCCAAAATATGCTTTGTTTTAGAAAATCTAAAAACATGCTTGTTGAAAAATAATTTTGAAAACACAATCATCTATACAAATAATAGGATAAAAGAAAAAAAAAACTATTTAAAATATCGAACATCTTGCTTATAAGTCATCGTAAATCTACTACTACAAATACCACATACATATTTTCAGATTTTTTTTTATCATTCTAGCAACACAGTGCACTTCAAGCATGATTATTTCCAGCTAGAAAATACACGTGACATGTATTTATAGTAGTATAATTTTTGAATATTTATATTAAAATAAATTTACACAATTTGGTAATTATATTTATCAATGTTAACTCAACTAGTTACAAAAATATTTCTAATTAAATATATTTGAAAAAAAATAAGTACAAGTTATGCTATAATTTTATATATCTATAAAAACAATAACATAAGTATAAATAATATCATAAAATTATAAATAAAATATATACACGTGTATAATAAATCTGGTTTGAGTTGAATCCAACATATTTTATAATTAAATGTAACATTCACTTTAATAAAAATTTGATATTTTAATTTTCCATTTTGTTAATAATTTTTCCCATTTTATTAAACTGCATTTAAATAACGAGGTTAAACGACGTCGGTTATGTATGTCAGGGTTTAACCTACGTCGTTTCCGCGCAAAACAGTCACAAAGTGCACAACACTATACGTTAGAGTGGTGCTCTAACCTCCATCACTCCGCCGTCCGCCGCCGCCGCGTCCATGGCGGAACCTGCTGTGGTTCCGACATTCCAGGGCATAGTCAGCCACGAAGCGAAACTGCAGGAACTGCTTCATCGAATCACCTCGCTCGAGATAAAGCTATGCTCCGACGGCGCAAAAGAGTTTACGAAGCTTCTGAAGTCTGCGAACGGCGGCGACCTACTCCGACAGTACGTGCGTGGTTCCCCGAAGTGCTCGGAACTTCTCGAGGCGTGGAAGCTTCGTGAAGGAAAGCAAGGCATGAACTACGTGTTCGACCTAATCTCCGCGATTTTCAACCACAGTGAAGGTAAGTACAACCCTAGCGACGCGGAGAGCGTGAGCTTGAGCAAAGACTTGGATAAATTCGCACGGTTACTGGTTTCCGAACGGTTGAGTGATATCCATAAGGAGGTGAACAGCAAGGAGTGGCGCCGGCAGAAGGCGGCGCTATTGCTCGTGGCGTCGATTGTGCGGCGTGGCGCGAGCTTGGCGTCGGAGGTCTCGAAGAGCTTCGATTTTAAGCTGGCGGAGTTCGGGAGGATCGCGTCGGAGCATCGGAAGAGGAGGCCGGAGGCGAGGGTAGGGGTGCTGCGGAAGTCGTTTGTTGGATTCGCGATGTCGTTTTTGGAGGTCGGGAAGCCCGGGCTGTTGAGGTGGATTTTGCAGCAGAGAGAGATGTATTCTGGCGTTCTGAGAGGGTTGGGAGGGGATGATGACGAGACTGTAGTGTTTGTGTTAACGGTGTTGAGAGATAGGGTTCTTGTTGTGGAGTCGTTAGTCCCGCCGCCGCTTCGGAGTGTGTTGTTTGGGAGTGCCACGTTGGAGCAGTTGGTTGAGGTTTGTGGAAGGGAGAGTGGTGGTGATGCTGCTGAGGTTGCTTTTGGGGTGCTTATTAAGGTTTGTACTGATCCGTGTAATGGTTTGATGCCGGATTCGAAAATGCGGTTGAGGGGCAATACTAAGAGGGTCTTGGACCTCATGAAGAAGCTGCGGGTGACGGAGGTTCAACATCATAGGAACTTGCTTTTGGCTATTGTTGAGGCCAAGGGTTCTTTTGGATTGTTGTATTTGAAGGAGTTTCCATACAACATTGAAAATTTCAAGTCTTCTTCATGGTTAGAATTGTTTACCTGAATTTTGTTGTTGTTGTTGTTGTGTTATTTGTTATGTTATGTGCATGAGTATGAGTAATGTTACCATGTTAGCAATACAATAATTGACTCTATTTAAATAGTCTCCCAAAATATTAGATGAAAACTGAAAACGGATCAGCCAACCGTATGGTAGCAGAAATTATTACATGGTGTGGGACTATCATAGTCTCAATCAATCTCCACATAATACGTCATTGAGTGTTATTCTTCATTTTCCATAAATTAAAATAGTTGACTTTGTTTCACGTAGAGATTGGTTGAGACCATGCATGTGTGGTGGTCTGAGACTTCTAATAATTTATCCTATCGTCTAGCATTAGAATTTGCACAATGGTAGTGTATTTAAAAGAGAGTTAGAAGATGGTGTTGCTAGCGATTCTTTGATATGTTTATTTTTCTTTTTTTTGATTCATACCCTGTTTTTGGATGGTGTCTGATATATTTTTTTTCAGGATTCCTGCAATATCTGTGGCAGCTCAATTGGTTTCGTTGGTTGGTAATGGCATTTCTAAGGAATTTGCAAATTTTCAATCAAATGGTCCAGGGCAGTTGTTAGATACAATGGATTTACACAGTATTGTGAAGTGCCTGTTTCCCCGTCCATTCAGCAGGCCTGTGTTTAATAAGGGTTTGCCTCACACTGAACCTTATGTGAAACATGGTACTCTAAGGCTTCTTCTAGAGTTACTGAAATTGCTGGACTCTCTTTTTGGTGGTTTGAACCATAATTCTAGTTCCAACAATCCATTCATGCAGCATATGATGTTTATCAAGGATGAAATTCAGAATTATGTTCAAGCTTTTCTTCCTGATCTGCAGGTTTTATTAAATCTACTTTCCTGTTTAGATGCCAGTTCTGAAGGCTGTAACACCACTTTGAAGAGAAATTCATTCCATGATGAAGATAACAGCGGTAGGAGAAAGAAGTTAAAACTGGACACTTCAGAGAGTGGTGATATAGATATAGTTGTTGCTGGGATAAGTTCTACTCCTGATATTGATTTGACTGACAACAGTGAAGCAGTTGATATTGGACTAAGAGCAGATACTTTGGATGAAGAAGTGGATCTCATGAATATCATAGGGGAAATTTGGGGTGTGGACCTCCATTCCATAGATATTGGCACATGGACAGACGTGGACTCATACCTACTTTCTAAACTTCTTGATGTTCTCAGATATTATCGTGTATGTTCAATTTTTTTCAATCGTATTTTATTCAAGCTATTGGGTGTCACTAATACTGTTAAGTAAACAGAAAAATAGCTCGTGATCAAACCAAAATAGAAGGCAAACTTAAATACTTCTACTGAATTATATTATTAGGAGTTCATTTAGACAAATTTCTGTTTAGCATTTTGGTATTTCGTAGGTTTCTGTAGTGCTATGTCGTTTGATTTACTTAATTAAGGATATTTTAAGTAATAACTTGTATCTTTTTGAGTTTTGATGGTGGATTGATCCTCTAGTTTCTTTGATGGTTGTAGAAGAGTGTTGCTTATTTCAAGAACTTTTAATGAATTTGTCTCTGTGCACTGGGAACTCAATTGCTTCAATGAGATATATCATTGCTTTATATATCTCCTTTAATGATTTAGAGACAAACTAGTTTTTTGGTCTTTTCCCTACCAATTTAGCGTTTGAGCTGTAATGACTGTTGACATATGCCTCACTCTTTTCACTTATTCTAGGAGCAATGATGTCTTATAACAGTGTATCGTTGAGTGTGTTGCATTTTAGCATATTCTTGGATGCCTGTGATGTGTTTTACTAGGATTGAACTCCTAAATAAGAGTTCGTCTGACTGTCCACAAGTAATGTGGATTTTAGTATTCCCGAATTTTTATTGGCTCCACAGATACTCATAGCCATAATGGTAACAAAAAGCTGATTTTCTACACGTTAGTTTGTTGATTTTACAGACCTCACTTTAACTCTCTCACTTTATCCATCAGAAACTGTAAACATCATTGAGATTGTGTCTTTATTCTTCTTTCTGTTTGAAACTCCTTGTTGGTGTCTCGGTGATTGTATTGGCTTGAGCATCCTCATTTCCATTATCACCAAATAGTCCTGATTAAACCAGTTTAAGTTGTATTTCTCTGAAGACCTAATAAATTATAATTATTTAGGGGTGTTTGGCATGCCTTATAGTTATCTCATTTTTTTTTCTCAAAAAAATGTAAATGCCTTTTCTTTTTTCACAAAGTAAAAGTCTCCTATGATGTTTTCTTCTCTTGAGTGCCTTTTTATATTCTATCCTTTTGCTCACTGTACTTGGTGCATCATTTGTTTAAATTGACTGCCTTAGTTGAACTCTAAACGTTCTTATTTTGTGGTGTTTGGCAATGAGAGGACTGTTAGCAACACACTCTTTCTAACATAATTTACTATTGATTAAAGTTTATTGAAAATTATAAAATTTGGAGAGGCACTCTTTCTAACACAGCCTACTGTTTCACAATCCTAACGGAGGAAAGGAAATCTGGTGTACTTGTTACTTTATTTCTAGAAATTTATATATTTTTTTCCTAGTTATTCAATTATAAATGATGTTATCTTATATTCCTTTTCTGTTTTTCCTCTGCAGCGCGTTCTGCCTTTCACTTTGGATAATTCTTTTGAAACTTTCAAGAGTCTTCTCAAAAGTCCATTGGAATTAGCAAGTCATCTGCAGGTCTCAGTGTTGTCTTTGCTTGCGGAATACATTGAATGGTGTCCTGACAATGAAATTCCTTTAAGAACACCACCCATGTTGTACAAATACCTGCAACCATTCATTAAATTGTTAATGTTTTCACCATACAATGAAACACGGGATCTGGCATACAGGCTGGCCTTGGCAGCTATGTTCAGTACTGGAGGTTTTGACGGGAACCTTCATGAGATAGAAGCATGGTTTTTATTTTTACCAGGTTATCGTGGAAAGAAACCCCCTGTCAAAATCTTGGAGGTTGATGCATTACAGAGTCTTACTTTGTTTGTCATATCATTCTTGTGTGACGCTGTTTCAACACTTGGGAATAATTTAGTTAAATATTGGAATATTATTATGAGTCATGCCCATATTTTGGAAGGCAGTACAGGTAATCAGTTCCATATTCTCGTATTTTAATTCTTTGTATTCAATTAACTCCAAAATCACGTTTATCATATGCTGTTCTACTGCGTAAGTTTTTGATCTGGCTCTATAAATTCATAGGATCATTATCTTTCTGTAGAGCTATGCTGTAGAGTTATGAAATATGCATAATATCATTTTCTATGGTCATAGTATCTACTAGTTTTTTTTTTTTTTTTTTTTTTTTTTTTTTTTTAGATTTTTTTTCTTTTTTTTTTTTCTATTTTTTTTTTTTTTTTTTTTTTTTTGTTTTTTTTTTTTTTTTTTTTTTTCTTTTTTTTTTTTTTTTTTTTGTATTAGTCTCCCTTCGTTTTTTTTTTTTTTTTTTTTTTTCATTTCGTAAGAAATGTTACCATCTGATGTTGCCAAAATTTTGGCTCTTCATTGCTGATTTGGTGGTTTCCTTTCAGATCTATCACCTCATTTTAGCCCTTTTATCGTATGTGTGCTGGAGAAGTGTCTAAAGGTGGTCCGACCTAAGTCAGGATCCTGCTCGTTGCCTAAAAGATCAATTGTATTATCATACACTTGCAGTACAGTCAAGTATCTCTTGCAAACGCAGGTACATAATTCATCGTTGGAGACTTTTGCTTATTTTTTGTTTGCAGTTTGTGCACGTCTAATGTTAGATCTGTGTTTCTGATAGGTCAACCCTGAATTGTTATCTGCTTTAGTTCATGCAGACTTGACAGAGAGACTTGGTGGCAGTTATGAATGTGGTGAAGTCTTTCCTGAGTGGAAGCCACTGAAGGATTTGTTGGACTTTCTCGAGAGCATATTACACCAGCGGAATTATTGCATCATCTCTAAAAAGGAAGAATCTGTCCTTCCTGATAGTTCTCTGGGAAGTGCGCTAGCTAGTGTAAATAGATTGTTGAATTGTGGGTCTGGTCATGCAGTTGCTGAAACAACCATAGCTTTCATATCCTCCTTTATATTGGAAGGTATGGGTAAAATGTTGACAAATCAGCCATTGCATGTGATCATTCCAGGTGACTTGGTTGGAGTTCCTTTCTCCCTCTTATTGTCTGTTCTTCTTCTTGATTATAGTGTTCTTCACCATGCTTCAAAGTTATGGCCTGGAATGTTTTATGCTGGTTTGGATATGGCCATGTCAAATCTTAGTATTGGTAGTCAAAATGCAGCTCCTGTTGGGAATTCTGATCATAGATTGTATCCAGAGTCTCTAACTTGTAGCCAACTTTTAGATGCTTCTGAAGCTGATGCTATTACATTTAGTATCTTTCTAAAGCAGGCTCCTTTCCATGTGATATTTCCTGCAATGATGTGTATGAATGGTCCTTACATATCAAAGCTATCTAAAATACAAGAGCTGTTACTGCATAAATTATCTGTGTCCATAAATGATTGTTTGCTCCTTCCCAATCTGCAACTTGTGCTGTTCTGGACTCATCGGATGCAGTTATGTTACCAAGTTAACCCAATGGCTGAAGTTGAACAACTTCTGAATGTGTGTGTTATTCTTGTAGGGAACTTGTTAGTGCAATTGTTGGTCCCAGAAAGTTGTTCTGAATTCAATATAAACTCTTTTTTTTGTTCAAGACATAACATTAGAGAAGTGATTAAAACAGTTTTTTTCCATCCCTGTGTTTTGATGTCATTATCCTTTTCTTTGGGAAGTTATCAGAACATGGCAAATGGAAATGTAGAGGATGATTTCAATATGCTAAATGTAATATCCGAAGAGGACAAATTTGGTAATCCAATTCTAAAGGTATTATCAATGACTCTTGATCACATGTGGTCTTTATTTAGTTCCCACCTTTGGGCGTCTACAGCTGAAGATGTTGCTAGTTTATTTGTGAAGGATTTTAAAGGCCTTCAGAAAAAACTGTTTCTGGATGTCAGAGACAGATTTGAGCTGTGCATTCTGACTGAAGATGTGATGCCTCTCATTCCAACATTGTGCACTTTACATACTTTGCATCAGTTTTTATCCCCTTTTGAGCTCCTTGAATTAGTGGATTGGATGTTCAGTAGAGTTGAAGCGGATGATTTGCCAATTAAGAAATCTTTGTTATCTGTTGGATGTTCCTTAGCTGCTGATGCTTTCAGAGCTTTATCCATTTATTTTCAGCAGTCATCTGAAAACAGGGCACCTTATGATTTGTTTTGGGAGATGGATGTAAAGAATATGAAAGCTGATATTTTTGAGCAGATTTACGGCAAGGTAGTTGAGCTTTCTCTATGTTTTGAAGTAGACAGTGCTGATAGATGCTTGCTTGAAGCTGTCAATGCCTTGTATACGCAGAAACATATGCAGCAAGAAACTTTTCATCCTTTGCTGTTGATCATGTGGAAAATTATAATGGTTACTCCATTGAAAATTCTTTCCCATTGCATTTACAAGACAAATGCTAAGAAAGCTAAATTTTTGCATATTCTTACTGAATTGAGTTCCCTGCATTCATTGGTTTTTGGGCATTCATTGTTGGGTGTAGTGAATACAAGTTTACATAATGATATTGGTGGGATGGAACATATCTCTCATCTTACTCTTTCAGAAGATCAGTTTATACTGCTTCTACCAGCCTCTTTGTCATACTTGAGCTTAATTTCCAAGAGATTTGGGGAGCAGAGTCACAAAGATTGTGAACCTATACCTTACTTTTATTCAAAAGTGCTCTTAAAAGGTTTCAGTCAGTGGAGGAGCTTTTCGTCAAAAGATATATTTGAGGAACAATATGGGGAATTATTTCCATCATCTGTTCAAGAACTTCTGTCTCTTATTGATCGCAGTCTTCTTGGGAAATCAATTCATATGTTGCAGTATCACTTTGCTCTTAATGGGTTTTCAACAAAACTGAAAAAGCGATTAAATTTATTTAAATCCATTTGCCCAAAACTTGCTTCACACGATGACCTGATAGACTGTGAGAGTCAAGTTATTGATAGCTATTCTCCACATCAGTCTTTGAACGTTATCAATCGTGTTGTTGCGAAGATATCACTTTGTAAAATATTATTGTTTCATGAAGAAGCAGGTGAGGGTTTGAAAGATGTTTCTGTGAAAATGCAAAGCAAAATGGGAAGATCTAGGATACGTTTCATAAATACCTTGGTGGACATTTGGCAGTTTATTGTGAAGAAATTTTCTTTAGCCTCTGATCAATGTAGAACTGCAAAAGGCACAGATATTTCATTGCTATATAATCACATGGAAGGGTTTTTGTTGAAGGGTATTTTGGAATTGGTTGGGAAAATGCAAAATGATCTTATTCAGTTGCAATCCATTTCCTTCCTTGAGCAATTAATCAGATCTGCTCTTCTCTATAGGTTTTGTGATTTTACAACAATGAAAACTCTTCGGGTTATATTATCACAGCTTAATGAGGGAAGGGTATCATTTGATTTATATCTTCAGTTATTGCTGGCACATTCTCAGTTTGCCCCCACTCTCCGTTCTGTACACAAACCAGCAGGTTCCTTTTTGAAGCCTGTATCCAGCATTCTGAAATGTCTTGTGATTCCTTCTCCTGACTATTGTGAAAGTGAGATGAAACAGACAGGGCTAACAACTGTACTTCCTAGTGGACCATTGGAAATTGTTAAAATGCTTTGGATACTCTTATGGATGAAGGCTCGCCAAAGTGATTCAGATTATGGAAATGATATTAACATAAATTTAAAAGAACTGCATGCACTGCTTCGTCATTCTTATGGTGCAACAGTCACCTCGATTGATTTAGCGATACACCATCTTATGCAACAAATTGAGTCTATGAGTTGCCTGTTGTCTCTGAATGTCAAGTTAGATTCAGAAACAATTGAAGAATGGTACAGAAGCCATCACAGAGACAGCTTGCCAATTGACCCTGACATATGTGTGTCAACTGTTCTCTATTTTCCGTTTGATAGAAGTATCTCGGATGAGCTACCTTTTGCAAACAAGATTGAACCAGATACTGTCAGGAAAAAGGTTTAAGCATGTTTTTAAGTTGCTTGCCTGAATCTGTGTTTGCAGTTTTGTACCTGTCCTAGTTTATATCTCATTATGTTAACTAACTTCATTAATTCCCATACAGGTATATTATTCTCATGTTGAAGACAGAGAACGTTATGATCCTGCATTTATATTGCGATTTTCAATTTATAGTCTCTCAAAGGCTTATATAGAGCCTGTGGAGTTTGCTGGGTCAGGGTTACTTGCAATAGCATTTGTTAGCATGTCTTCCCTGGACGATGGGATAAGAAGATTAGCTTATGTCACTCTTGATAAATTTAAGAATGCATTGGAGGTTGGTAACAGGTTTATCAGTTTATGCTTATTTTATCATCTTATAAAATTTAACTATGGCAATGCCAGATTTTTTTTACATACTCTTCAAAATTGGAGTGATACTTTACCCTTTTTTGTGTATTATTAATACTTTCACTTCCATATGGGGGAGCTACTTTTTTTTATGGAATAATCTGATATGGGTTTGTGAAAATGGGTATGATAACTATTTATTTCCCTGCAGTTTGTAATGATTCATTTCAAATGTTTGGGCAAGAACAATGATGCCAAATATCTGTCCCTTTTTTTGCAAGTTTTTGTGTACAACTGTATTTCGTATGTTGACTGTTCAGTTCCATGCGGCAGTTTCTCATGATTCATTTCAAATGTTTTTGGCAAGAACAAGGATGCTTGATATGTCAGTGTACTTTTGGTGTATTACTGTATTTGGTCAGTTCATTAGATAAAATGTCACTATTTTTATAGGTGTTTTGTTCTTTTACGTGTGCTTTTGCATTGGGTCATGTTTATAGTATGTCTGTTATTTTGCTCATGTTATAGTGGGATAACTTTTATTACTGATATGGAAAGTGGTGGAGATTCTATATCAGTTAGAAATATGACCAAAATATAGTATATCAGTGGGGAGCAAGCTTCACTCTACAAGCGGTTTTGCAAGATTGAATTAAGTTTAAAACCCAAATTCTAAAATGTTATCAAAGATTATTCTAGTGAATTTTGTTAGATCTATCATATCACTTGCTATCTAGCCATTATTGGACTGTCAATTGATTTCAAATGTTGAAAACCTCATGCTTGAGATATCTAGTCTCGGTATGATAGGATGTTGGAAAACCCACATTGTCTAAAAATATGACTAAATTAAAATGTATAAGTGGAAGACAGTGCTCTTATTATAAACAGGTTTCATGAGGCTGAGTGCCCAAACAAAAAATGGTAAGATGACATCCGAACCTATCCTAGATCCATTAATCACTTGTATTGTATCCACCACACCCAACACTATGTGACATCTCCAATGGAAACAAAAATTAGACAACTTTGCTGTTTCTTTTAATTTTGTCCAAAAAAAGCTTGTTGGGAAAGTTCAGCTAGAGAATCTTATGAGACTGTAAGTAAGCTTGTGGAAGCCTCTAAACCATTGCCTAGAAGCCCATGCCTTTGGCAAACCAGGGCCGAAATGAATATTTGTTGTATTGTTGGGCTTGGGCATTTTCCAGGGGCTGATCTGTAGCTTCAGTGCTCTCTTAATGGTGCACTAGAGAATACAACATTATTGAATAGGCTTCTATGGAATTCAAGTTTTATACTGTATTCATAATTGCTTTTCTGTTTTTTTCTTTTGTGTATATGCATATATTCCTTGTTGAAAGATAATTGTTGATTAACAATAAAAATGTCTTGCAGAAATGCCAAAAGAGAAAGGATGTAATGGGACTTCGACTTCTATTAAATTCTGTTCAAAATAGTATAGAAGAGCCATGGCAAAGAATCCCTTCAGTTATTTCTTTGTTTGCTGCGGAGGCATCGTGTGTATTGTTAGATCCAACAAATGATCATTATGCTTCTATAAGTACATTTTTGATACACTCTTCTAAGTTAAATATGAGGGTATGTCATTGCAATTTCTTTCGTAAGTTGTTGAGTTTCTTTTTTTACATGAAATTTTTTGCTTTGTTTTGAAAAGTAATTTAGTTTTATGTTCCATTTGCTTCAATTTTGTAGGTTATCCCTATGTTTGATAACTTCTTTTGGAGCACCTCTGTCAATTTTAAAGCAGAGAGGTCTTGGATCCTTCGGCTAGTATGTGCAGGGCTGAACTCAGATGATGATGCCATGATATATATCAAGAACTCCATCCTTGGGACCCTAATGAGCTTTTATGTCTGTCCTCTTTCTGATTTTGAGTCAAAGAACCTGATTATTGAGGTAAATAAATTCTTAAAATTTGTTTTATTCTTTTCCTGTCTGTCTATAGTTGTACTTCAACTTGTAGTGTGAGAGTATGTTTATATCTCCTTCTGGGGTATGCATTACTGTACTCAAAGCTGTGTTTCTACTCAGCCTGTTTTCATCGTTTAGCTTGGTTGTCGTATTGTGAATCAAATCACAAATTAGGTGCCATTTTTATTTGTTGAATTGTTTTGGTTTGAATCCGTAGTTAAACAATTCATTACTCAAAGCTCAAAACTTATATCTGTAGTGATATTCGGATGCTGTTTCTACAAAATTTTTATACTGTTCCAATTAAGTTGGAGACATGCAACTGTCACAAAACGTGTTGAAGTTTGAAGATAATGTACATGTTTATCTAGCAGCTTGGCAGTCTAAAGAATGGACGAGTTTCTTCTACCAAGAAAAACTAATGTATTTGCCAGGGAGAAATTTTTGGGTTTATTAAGTTTGAACCTTAAAATACTTGTGATCTTTAGCACAATGCTCTGGTACTCTCCAGCTAGTCCAATGTTCACCTTTTGAGTTTATTAGGTATTAACATGAGGGGCATACCAGAATCACATTAATTTGTGTTATCAGCTGAATAGCTGTGGTGACATGCATTTCAAGGAGTTTTTTTACCTAGCTTGGAAAAATGCATCTAACTGATGCTTCTCCTTTAAGAAATGGCCAATTCACGAGCTTACTTGTGCTTGTGCTTACTGACTACTGCTTAATAAATTGTTTACCCACACTCATACCTCATGCTTTGCAGTACGATGAAATATGCTTTTTTTCTTGTGTGACTACTTCCTTGTCCATATCCTTGTCCTTTTCCTCTACCAATATAATGTGAGCCTTTGTTATTTATTCTGCAGGTGATAAAGAAATCTGTTAAATCACATGAGATGATCCGTCATCTAGTGAAACACTGTTCTTTATTTTCATGGTTTTCGTCTCTCATCTCACTTAGTAAACAAAGGCTTAATGGAGATGAAAATAAACTTTTCTTGAAACATATGTTGGTGGCATTGAAGGTAAGCGTTTGATTCTCATGCAGTTTGTAATCCCCCTCCCCCCAACATGACCTGCAATTTATTTTCTTTCCCTAATTCTTTCTGTTAATATTTTCCTTTCACATGTTTTGCTGTTTTCTAAAATTGTGACTTGTAAGCCTACGTATTATTTTAGCAAGCTTGTTCATCAAGCATAGTGATGAAGAGGTTAAAATTATAGCAGTTTGATACTCTGATAATGAGGAAATTATCAACAAGTAATTGACCCTCTAGCAGTGCTGTTAAAATCACAATCTAACTTGTAAGATTGCATGGTTTTATGAGTCAAGCACCCTCAAGCAAGCTAGGTTGTATTCAAGGTTGCTGTAAAGTGAGATTGTGATTTGCCATGTTCAATCGTGGAATCATAAATCCCAACCAGGTAAAGAAAACCCTACTTTTTTGCCATGGTAAGCAATTTCCTTACCATTTGCAACTCCTCTAACCTCTGAATGGTGTGCGACTGGACTTCTCCTTTCCAAGCCACAGCCCTGCTATCATGATATTGTTGCGGAGGGTTGTAATGAGATTTGCTAACTTACACCTACTTGTCTTTCAGAAGAATTAAGTTACACAATTTATAACAACAGAGTTCTTAAAATGCCCTCAAGGTGTAATTTACTTACTCCTAAAAGTAAATGTTTTCAAGTTAGCAAATGGTATGGAGTGTGCTAACATATCCCCACTTATTTTTTATAATGAGTAAATTAGCAAACTATAACTACATTTCTTGACATATCCAAGGTGTAATGTTAACATACAAATTAAATAATAGTAATAACAATTTATAAATAATATATTGATGAGAAATTTATATAACAAGTGAAGAAGAGTATAAAATATTATTGAACAAATACATATATTGTTATAAAATATGAACTATATATATA
>Ga0123340_1003910_pt1 | contig 14033 bp, 10 predicted proteins | sample SirMexnodulemix_FD_89961 | JGI IMG/M metagenome (GOLD analysis project Ga0123340, IMG submission 89961) | Root nodule microbial communities of legume samples collected from Mexico - Siratro Mexico nodule mix | ecosystem: Host-associated > Plants > Roots > Nodule | place: Mexico: Nepantla... | reverse complement strand
GGACAGTAATTACTGTTAGCAGAAGTGTTAATCAGCTAGAAAGGATTTGATAGGTAAATAAACATGAGGGGATGAAAGGAAGAGGCATTCTATGTTGTATCTTTTGAGAATTGACCTTTTGGAGGAACCTATTTTCGGTTCTTCTGTAATAAAGTAATAACATTTTAATTTCTTTTTCCTATTTTCTAATTTGGGTTCCTGACATAATTAAAGGATAATTTAACACTGAAAAGAGAAATAAAATACAACAAAAAGGAAATGCTTCTTCACTATGTAAGGGGGTTTGTGAGAAGTGGAATAAGAATAAAAACAGTAATATAATGAACAAAATATAACAGAATCAAGAGTGTCTGAAAAGAATTAATTGGAAAAGACAGAAATAGTAATATTATTTTTTAATTGAAAATTTGTACATAGGCTGAAGGTTGTTAATATATAGGCTTAGCTACATTACACTAATGTTAAAATCTTCTAAATATGGAAATTATGCTTTCTAATGATCTGCACTTCTAAGCAAATGTCAATATAAAACAGGTTTTCAAACCAAAAAAGAATACTTAATACACACACAATAGACAAACCTCTCCCAATCGTCGAAATGCACCATATATGCCTCCTACAATTGTAGAGAAGATAGCATACCAAATCTGTGTATCCATGAAGTAGACCTGCAAAAGGAACCCGGTTACTATTAAACACATAGAACAAAGAAATAATACAATTAGTGAGACATTTGACAGAAAGATAGAAACGTACAAGTATGATAGGGGACCATATAGCAATCACCACACCAATATTGTTTCTGGCTGCATGTAGTAGAATATGATATTAAGAACAAGCATTATATAAATTACAGTCATTTTCTATTCATTCCAAGTATTACCATGAGGGAAGAACTCGTGCCATCTGTAATCTGATACATGAGCACTCATGATGGCTTTTGTTGGAGCCACAAGAGGCATAATCTGCAGTGTGAAGAAAATTAAGCTAATGATCTCACGTGAATAAAAGATGCTATAAAAAATGTCTGCACCTTTGCAAATATAGATACACTCCTAAACTTTAAAGATTCCTTAGATCATTTACAATAATACCACTATATGAAATTCCTGACTCCTATATACAGAAGCACATACTAATATTGATATGTACACAATGAAATTTGGTAGAAATGAACCAGTGAGAAAATGGAACTCAGATAGAAATAACTGGAAAATTGAAGAGAAAGAAGAAAATAAAATGGAAATATGAAATGATAAGAAATATATTTTCCAATAATCAGTCAATAAAGCTCCTCCAAGCAGAAATAAATGGAACTTACTGAAAAAAAAAACGTAAAGTAACAAGAAAAAGAAAATAGGATCCAAAAGTCAGTATGAAATATAAGATTTATGTATATCAATAGCCAAATAAAAAAAAAAGAATTATGGACTCTCTATTGAATGCCCTCTTCTACCTAGTACACTTGATGTTCAAATCACCACTTTTTTTGTATTCCATTTTCTTTTAGGCTGTACTGGGGTACTGCAAATGGTTGTTGTTGTTCGTGGTGCCCATGACAAACAACATAGTGATCCAATAGCACTACCATTTTCAGTTAAAATAAGTAAGAAAGATAGAATGAAAAATTACATTTTTCTGGATCGAGTCTTTACCTCAAGGTAGTAACTGAATGCTAATTTAGCCAGAATTAGGAGAACCCAGAAAGAAGTGTACCTATTAAATTAAGACAGTTACAGTTTAATTAATCAACAGATTTGACAAGTGAAAATGATCATAGATGAGGATTGAAAAGAAAATAACTTCATTCTCTTACTTCAACAATGAAATTGGACCCTCCTGCATTCCTCTTCCAACAAAGAGGCGAGGCTGCAAATTGTTGAAACAAAAATTAAGAGAAAATAAAATAACAAATACTGAAAAGAAAATAATGTAAGAAACACTAAATATATGTTCTTTCTCATAAACCAGTGTTTCCCTAACATCTACAAGAAATACTAGACAACACAAGTAATATTTGTCAGAAGTACTTCTTAAGGAAGATAAAAAGGCATTGGTTTAAAAGAAAGTACACATCATTATACATATAAGCATAAATACAATCAGATATGACTCTGTTTACCTGAGACCACCACATCATGAGCTTCACAACACCATTGTTAGACCTCTCAAGATACCGGCGAATGAATGGAAACACAAATAACAGTGCAGAGAGAATATTTGGAGACAGGTAAATGAAGACAGCCAAAATGAACAAAGAAGGGGAACCTGTACCATTGCCAAACCAATTTTTTATGGTTTGTGCAAAGCCAGATGGATTTTTCCAACTGTAAGCATAAGTGACTGGTAAAATTATGACCCATACTGCTGCTAAAACTGCCTTAAATATATACCGCAGCTTGACATGAAGCGACATGACGTTCCTTGCTTTCCAACTAAGGACTATGTCCAGAACGGCTGGAAAAGTATAAAGACAGTATAATCAAGTTCCAACTTCATAAAGTAAAACAAATATGGGAATTTATAAGCTAGAGCCATCCTAGAAAAAATTCTCGGTAACTTCTTGAAATAAAATTAATTAAAGAAAGAAACAAGAGATTCAAAATCTTGTGAACAATTTAAATAAGGATTCCTATTATCTTTTATGGTCTTGCTTTGATCTGTCTATAGTAAGCATCACTTGGAAGAATAGTCTCATAATACTATTTCAGAAATTCTGAATACTTCTTTGTTTGGGTTCTATGAAATGAATTCACTAGGCACAGAGAATGAATTAATCTCCAAAGTTGGTTAAATGAAATAATCAGCATCATTAAGTCTGCTAGGCTTCATTTTCAGAAGTTTGACAGTAGAAATCTCCTGAAACAAAGTCTTAACATTTATCTGCTAAAAGGAAAAAACAAAATGTAAAGTATAAAGAAAGACACGTTTTGATGCTGAATAACTGAGTTATATAGTGCTTTTTCTCCATCTCTGCTCCAATACTTTATGTAAGAAAAATGATATGGAAACAAAAGGTGCACGTTTTTTATCTACCTTGTGCAAGCTTCAATATTGCAGCAGTTATGAAGATGCTAAGAACTTTCTTGAAAACGTCACCCTCAAATACAGCGCTTAATTTGCCAGAACCATTCCAAGCAATGATTATCATCGCCTTAATTGAAAAGCATGATGAGCACCCTCATTATATTGAATGGATGCAGAGTGAAGTATAAGGCTGTATGTCAATATATATATGTGTGTGTGTGTGTGTGTGAAAATGTTACCTGTAAACAGAGTATATAAAAGCTCCACATTCTATCAAAACTTCTAAATACATGCCAAAATGTGCGTATTTCAACAAAATTAACTTTTCCACTCCACCGGTCTGCAGCATGAGCTCTGTTTTCCTACTTTCCAAAATCAAGCACAAGGCACAAGAAGTTAGGTTAAGATCATGGACAGAGGTTGCTTCATTCATGTTTCATGTTTGAGGGAAACATTTGGATTGTTCAAAATAAATTTAAGAGGAAAAAACTAGACGTATGCATCTGTAATAAATATTTTATTCCTATGAATGCAGTTATGAGTACAAGTCCTATATGCACTAGTTATGATCATAATTACAGTTTAAACCACAAGATAACCTATATATGAAATTTTTTATCACAGAAGGCTCGGAATGACCTAGACAATAATCAGTTTTCATCAGGACACAGTCTCTAATCAAGCTTCTTCTTAATGGTAATAGATTGTTTCTTTTGAGTTCCAGTATAGTAAGAAGCCTAAATTGTTCTTGTTACACAATCCTATGTATAACTCTAATCACATAGCAGACATGAAGTATGTCATACCTCATCTTTGTCAACTTGATGTTGCTCCGGAGGAAAAGGCACAGAGAAGAAATCAGAGTCAACACGCATAGGCCAACCTAGCCGAAAACAATCAACTGACCTACAATTTGGGAAAGATAATCTATTTAAGCATAAAAATTAGTACAATGAAAAACAGCCAGATCAAAAAGAAGCATAATACCAAAAATATTCATTTAAATCATCGTAGTTTCTCCACTGAGAATGCTTTGCTTTTCCCATGTTACTCCTCTTAGCTTCCTACAATACACAAAACACCCATGAAATAGATAAAACAAGGCTATCAAATGTTGAAAGTAAACAAAACAATTCTTCAGATTATAATAACGCAGAACTCACCTTGGCTATTACATCATATATTGGTTTTACCACTTTCATAAGAAAAGCCTCATTTTCACCACCATAGGCAGGCTTTACCGGTTCACCAGTCAGTGGACTAACATTCCCGGCTAACATCCCATACAACTCAAATGCCATCTAGGCACATGAAGAAAAAATTATGCTTAGGTTTTGTTCATAGTTATTTTTACAGTCAAATCAATCATCAGAAAGTTGATTTTACATCATAAAACAAAATTTCATTAAAATTCTGAACTAACAAAATAACCACATGCAAATATGTGCTTGAAAGTCGGTGGTGGTTTAGTCCACATCAACCTAGTATATGACTTAAATAGAGGTTAATAATTTGGATACTCCTTATCTTATACGCCGGTTTTCTATGGTTCTTAAGCCTATATTCAATAGTATGCAATATATTTGGAAAATAATCAAAACATCCTGGGAAGAGAATGTCAAAAGAGTTTCAAGTGGAAATGAGTTTACTCTTAGAAGGTAGATTTAGGCCTAACTTAATTCTATAAAACCAACTTGTAAGGTGAGTATTGCTGCATTTATATAGTGACTTTTGACACTATCTTCTGTCAACACGAGACTTAAGGTTTTCTCAATATTTACCACCAATGAATGGAAGGGTCTTATTCTCTCATTTTAGATTGAAGAAATATTTTTATTTTAAATAATACTTACGTGATGGTAGATATAACAAAGGCATTCTGGCATAAACCTCAAGTTTGCAGCTTCTCCCCATATAAGAAGATATAGGCCCATGTATAGTAATTTGCGCTGTTGCATTTCCTGCTGAATAGTTGGCAACCTAGCAATCATTTGAACAAAAATTAAAACTTCAAAACTTTAAAAAAGAGTATATAACAGAGGCGGAGTAGTTGTTTAAGCAAATCAAGTAAATGAGCTAATTTCATCTTGTACCCAAAGAAGGAAAGAACCAAAAAACAAAAGGCCTTCTCAATACCAAAAATTGTGCTAGTTTTAGTAGCTAAGCAACTAAGTAAATGTTGGTCTGTGCTTATGCAAATGTAGAGCCAGTTCCCAACTTTCATCGGCTTAGCATCCATAATGATATATCCAAATAAGAGTAAAATTGTATACTACTATAAATACAATTTTACAATACTATCATGTATTCAACATTAAATGCACTTTTTATATATGTAACCTGCTTGCTTTTATTTAACTCACTAAGCTCACATAGGTCAACCACAAGTTTGCTAGCATCCTTGGGGTCACTGCATCCAAGGTATTTCTTGTTTTGGATATCAATGGCCTCATCTCACTTTGTGTTAAAACGTCTCATAGGGCTAAGAAGAGAAAGTGCTTATGAACTAGGTTTGGTTTCAACTCCTGAGTGATGACACTTTATAGCTACTAAACAAACCCCCTAGTCAAGGCTAAGGAGCAAGAGTGGCCAAGAGCTCTTCTTTGAGCACCAATGTTCTAACCTCAAGTTTGCAACCCTTATTAGGGTCACCCTATAAGAGGTATTCTCTGACCTTGACAATGCCAACAAACTTGATGTCAAAGTATGGGTGCTAGAAGGATGGTGTTGGCCATTCTTTCCCCTTAACCTTAACTAGAGTGCTTGTTCCAATAGCTAAAAAGTTCCACATCTTTTAGAAGTCGAGACTAATGGTAGTTTACAAGCACTCTCCTCCTTTAACACATTGAAATGACTTCTTACGAAATATGGCGGTTCTATCAATGCCAGCAGACTTGAGGTCGGAACGCGGACGGATCTCTACCCATAACTCACTAGGTTTTTATAAGAGCATAAATTTCAATTTGACACTCAAATAAACTAGCATTTGAAGTAACTCCTAATTTTGATATGCAAATCTCACCAGAGGCTACTTTTGCGACCCAAATACTTGCACCATTTTTTGTAGTTTCTAAAGAGTTTCTTCATCACTTCATTTAAAGCACGATCATCCAACTATACAGGAAAGGGCAGTATGTAAGAAACAAAGGGGGAAAAGTATGTTTATATCAGAAAATAAAGGCAGAAGCCACAGTAACAGATAAAATCAAACCTTGGGTTGCTGATCTGGTTTTGGAACTTGTCGTATATGTACATTGGCAAGCAAAAGAATCAAGTGCTCCCTTTGATTTTCCACATTGTCCTTCTGCACAAGTATGATAAAGATAACCTTTAAGTGATATATAAAAAATTAAACAGCAAACGGTTGACACAGATCAGTTCAGTCACTACCTGGAAACCAAACATCAGCTGAAGCCAGTCCAGAATGTCATCATTTACTTTGTTAACATGACCCTTTGTCCAAGCCAAACCCCTTATATTACGGAGTGCCGAAACAGCAGCTTGAATCTGTAAAAGAAAATAAGCACATGCAACCCAATCAACACTTCAAAAAGAAAATGGCAGCAGATGTTATTCATCAGTTAAAAGTAGTAATGATAAGTAGGTTCTGACATGATATGGCATGAGAAAATTATTCACCATATATCTTTTTCATTACCCAATATTGAATTTTTTTTTTTTTTTCTGTCTGCGTTTGTAACACATGAAATGCTAACTCATTGAAAGACTTGATGTTTCTAGGCAATCAGCTTTGATTCAGCAATTCTACCACCTTTCTACAGTATTTTTTTTTTTTTTTTCATTAGCTTAAACAGGAGTTTCCAAGTTCTTCCACAGGGTGTTACCTCTTCAAACCTTACGTATCAAGCATTAACTCAAACGAAAAGGGGATTAAAACATAACTATAGAGAACAGACCTCATGATATCTCATTATAGCCTCTTTTCCACTCTCTGGATCAAGTGGCAAAATATTATAAGGGGCATATAATTGCTTCTGTTCCTCAACCTTAGTATGAGCTTGCATAATCTGCAATTAAATATCAAAAACAGAATGTAATAATCAAAATAAAACAATCAGCGAAGAACCAACACATTGTTCTCTTTATATGCAAACTTTATTTATTGACTAATAGACAAAGTAGGTATACCTCTTCAGATACCGGAACATCTTCAGTTCTATTAACTGCCTTCAATACCTCAAATAAAACAGCAGCCGTTTGATATGCTTTTGTCAGCTGAGCACTGGGGAATCAAATGAAGTTAATTGCATTATTCTTCTTTTAAAGTTGAAAGAAATTAGATTAAGAGATACTAGTCTAACTCACAGATAATTGTGTAATGTAAGACAGAAAAAATCAGGTCAATGACCAAATTATTGATTCAAGTATATTGTTAACTTACCGGTCCTTATCAGCAGCATTTTGTAAGGCTTCAATATACTTTTGGTAGTACTGCCTATAAAAAGTCTGCATTTCACGAGCATCACTCTTTTTTCTTCCCTCAAATGTTGTGACATTTTCCTGTTATTTCATGGAAGAGTACTTTCATATCTTCAAATTTCTAAAGAACTGAATATCTAAATATTCTACTCTAACATAGTAAGCATTTGTTTTTTGGTTTTTTACTGATCCATTAATATACTCAAACTAGAAATCATTAAACAAGCCTTTTCAAATCTCTTAATTCTGGCATTAATTAGTCAAGGTAGGAATGATCCTAAAAGGATTGAAAATATTAAGCAAAGAAAAAAATGTACAAATTCTTAACAAATGAAATCAGAAATCCACCTTCTCTAGACGCTGAAGAAGAGCAGTTTTGAATTGGCGAACACCACGTCCACTAGACTGGGGATCTAGTCTGTGAGCTAGTTCAAAGGCATAAAACCGACCTAGTGATAATAAAGACATGAGCATTAGATAAAGAACTTTCACATCAAATTTCAGAAACCATCTCATGGCTTTCATTCTATGAGACTAGCATATATCCAAAAAGAATAATCAAAAGAGAAGAGTAACAAGGCAAACATAGCAAAAGAAGAAAAAATAGCAACACAGTAGTTTAGGATACAAAAGAAGTAAACATACAATAATTAAAAAAAAAAAAACTGAAAAATCATTAGCTATATGAAGAGCATTTACCTGATGACTTAACCACTACAGAGGAAAGAAGCAACAAAGCTCAGATATCAAATAGTTTTGATTACCAGAAATTACCAATCATTGAAGTTTTGTAAAAGCAATAAATTTTAAGGAAATAAGAGAAACATAATGCTCTATAGTATTTTCGCAAATAAACTTAAGCATTCATGCAAAGACTGGTTTGGAACTTACTTAGAAATTTTCCATCTCAAAATACAAAAAGATCATTTTTTGACAACAACCTTCAAACATTTCGCATCAAACCAGGAATCTGGTAAGTCAAATTCATTAATGAGAGTTTACAACCACATTTGTTTTCCTTTTCAATGAGTATTAGCGTCATGTTATCTATTTCTTTTATAAACTTAAGGTTCTAAATAATATTAGACTTCAACTTATGCACACCCTTACAGAACAACCAAACTTGCCAAATAGCATACACCTTACATGGTTCATATGCGCAACTGGTACAGAAACTTACAGAGATAAGCAACTCTTTTATTGCTAGCCTCTACTTCATTAGCAACTCGGAGAATTGGAGCTATCTCAACAAGTGAGGAAGGCACCACTTCACTGTCCAAGATTGGGTCCGCTCCTAAATTCCCAGCAGTCTGAGATCGTAGTATCCTCCTTTGCTGAGGCTGTTCAGACCCCCTTCTATAAGACATCTTGAGACCTCAATTTATCAATCTATTTCACTTCTAGATGTTATCACTCCTGCAAGAATAAAGAACTGAATCATTGCAGTACATAGCAAATACCCTCTGGAAAAAAGAATTGATGACAATTATAGAAAATGATGGCAAATCAAATCACAAAACCGACCCTTCATAATTCTCTTATAATAATCACTTTTCAATAATTGGAAACACAAACTCATGAAGTTTGGTTATTTGTCAGCGTCAGAGATAAAAAAAGTTCTTTCCTCACTACCCCTCTCTCACTGCCCCTCTGTGTATGAGATTTTAAGATTGGAGGGAGCATAAAAGGCAAGGATGGATGTGATTATACTATTCTTATGATCCATCACAAAGTGAAAATTCTATCGTATTTGCCCTGAAAAGTTGAATATCCATGAAACCCCATATAAACTACATGCAAACGAATTGGAAGAGGAAATTAACAGGGAAGGAAAATTTCCCAAAACCACGATTGCTATGATTAGTACTAAACAGAAGTGAAACCAACTTTCCAAATTCAAAACTTGAAAGAAAAAACAAAATCCCAATTGCAAGAAAGCGCCAATGAACTCACCTCAAAAGGCCATGGATGAAACTCTGCCACAGGGGCAGTGATATCTTGGTTTCTGCAAGACCCACAAATCAAGCAAGAAACTTTCTTTCAGTCCCCACTATCTCTGAGCACCCCATCATGCAGGACAGCAAAAAGGATCAACTTTTACACGAATCGTGTTGTGAACAGCTAAACATGTGGAAGGGAGTGTGACTAGGAAGATCAAATTCACCTCTTAATTGTCATGGTAATATTTTTCAAAAGATAAAACAGGGGGGTGTCTGCAATCAGCACTAGTCCAAGTGACAATAAAATAAACAAAAACAAATCCAAGAAATTGAAAACAAAAAACCAGTTAAGAAGCTTACATGGCTCTTAGATAGTGTGTGAGACAGAGAAAATGAACGTGCAAGAGTAGTTGTTGGAATGAAAGGGTGAGTGAGTGCAATCAACAACTCAGAAAGAGAGAGAAGAATGGTAAGCGAGGATTGGTGGCATCATCTGCATGATGGTTGTTTAAAGTCAATGCTCTTTAGCGGGTAATGTTCTTCCAATCAAAGAAGGCCACGTCATCACTTGAGCTTCTGTGTGGTTTCTTCTTCTAAAACAAACACCTTGCTTAAAACAAGGAAAAGAACATGCAAAGGTGGAACAAAGAAAGGTGTCGGGGAGCTATTATTAATTGGGTATGTTTGATTTCTACAACCATTATCGTTAGATTATTTTAAAAAACAATATTATCAAAATCATTTTTTGATATACCTCTTACTTAAAATGTTTTTATACAATACAGTTAGTGGTGTAAAAGTAAATTCAATCATGATCCATCAATGTGTCAAGTAGTAAAAATATAATCAATTAATTCGCCCCATATTCCAAAGGTCTATGAGTTTTAGTGTCATCGTGGTCCTATATTTGAATATTTTGACCTAATTTAAAAAAACAAAAATAAAAGATAATTTTAGATATAAAATGTAAAAGTTTGTGCTTTTAAATTTTAAATTACAGTAATTAAATTAATTTTAATTTTTATACGTAGTAATTGAATACATAAATTATAATACAGATATATATTTTAATCAAATGATTTATTTTTAATTTTTCTTAAATTATAATTATTATTGTCAGATTCTAAGTCTAAGTCCATTTGGATGGTTGGTTAAATGAAATTAAAAGAATGATTAATTTATACTATAATTTTTTTTTGTCTGAATCAATGTATTGTACCAATTGTTTTAATCTATTTTATGTAATTTTTTTGAGTTGATTTATCATACCAAACATGTTTTAACACTTCTAAATACAAGTTTTGTTATCAAATTTATTTCTACATATAATGATTTCTAAATTAGATGTTAGTATAAAAGATTTTAATTGTCAACATATAGCTGTATTTAATAAAAAAAAATAGTTATTTTTATCCTTTATGCTTTAATGAAGAGAACACTTACTGAGGCAAAATTAAAGGGTTGTGTTCTTGGGTTGTGATTTACTTTTAACATATAGTTGTACTTTCCATTGATAGGATCAAAATAGAGAAAAAGGATTAACCCCTTGATCATTATCCTCTTGAGAGAAAAAAAAAAAGGAAATTATTTTCATATTTCAATCTGATTTGGACACTGATTTTATCATAGAAGTCAATATAAGTTGTAGAGTGGATGTGCTTTTGGTTGTTGCCATCCCAACTTTTATAAATCTGCTCAATGGATTCTCTTTTTAACTCTTTTCCTTATCTTTATTTTGTAGCTTTAAAGCTTCATTTCATGTGGTACCTTCCACCTCTAAATTATGGTGCTTTGCCCTATTCTCCAAAATATAGTAGTATTATATCTTTAGTCACTTTTTTATTAGGACCTTCTTATATTTTATCATTATTTTTTGGCACGCATGAAATTCAGATTTGATATCGTATATATAATTAGAAGTTGGACAATGAAAGTATGGTACACACTTCATCAATTTCCAGCATCTTTAATTAACAAATCATTGATTTGGAGACTTTTAATCTCTAATGAAATCGACTATCTTTTTGTTTTTATTATTATTGTTAATTTATTTCTTTAGTGGTAAATTGTGAGTTGTAACTGATCCAATGATATTTTAACATACTTGGTTTCAAACCCTGTTAAACTTATTCCATACTTAAAGAAACATGGATATTTGAATTATGAGCCATTTAATTAAAGAGGACAGATCTCTACGTATCAATCAATGTTGGTAAATAGATAAAACTATGAAAAAGAGTGAATATTTTAAGTGTAACAACATTTTTAAGATTGAAAAAATATTCAAATTTTGAGATATTGTTTTATTAATGTGTAGAATGATGACTCAAATTTCAGAAAATCTGAAAATCAAAGGAAAATGTATGAATATCACTCATCAATGTTACACTAAAGTCTAACCATCTTTTGTACTTCAATTAAGAATAAAAAATTGTCACCTATCCTATGAGAAATATGGGCTAAATGATAACTTTTTTGAGAAAGGTACGAAAATTTTAGTCTGTCACTTGTCATATATGTACAAACGTTTGAATTAATATTATCAGCAATTTTCCTCTTTTTAAGATTAATATTGAATTTCATTTAAGAATGAAATTGTTAATAGAATAAATATTTATATATGAAATTGACAATTTATCCAAAATATCAAACTAGATATTAGTGTTATATCTAATTCATTGATGAGTCAACAAACATGTTATAAAATAGTTTAGAACATTATTTAATATGAAGAGTTAGTATTGAATAAAAAAATTGATATATTTGTTAATTGACCCACGGGTGATGAGTGCCTTATTTTAATGAAATCAAGTTGTTAGCATCACATCAAACTTTAATTTTAATAGAGATTGATTTGTAATTTGTGAAAGATATATAAAAGTATTTGTGGTGGTAATGCAGATTAAATGTTGGTTGATATAAAGTAAAGCAACATTGATTATCTGCATCAATTAAGTGAAAGAGAAGAAAAAAGCTTAAGATTTTTAAGAGATAAGATATATGAAAAATAAGGTTTTTCATAAAAATAATTAGAGGTAATTACAATAACCCATAAGATTTTTTATACATGCACCCTTCCCTCACACAAAATTTTTAACTTTTGTGACTTTGTTACAATTACATCCATTCTCTTCCAGATGATTTAATTTGTTCAGATAAAACTATAAAAACATCCTTTAATACTTCTTGTAAATATATGTGCACCACACAAACCGTCAACTTTTGTGTTTTGGACAACACTCCTTAATCAACTTCATTTACAATTTAAATAACATGATTTTACATGTAATTTTGAATAAAACTTCTAATACAAAAAGGACATGATATTGATACTTATAGCATTTTTATACATACCCCACATTCATTTTTTTACCTTTTATTTTCTCTGAAATTACTTTTTCATGATCATAAAACCTAGGTAGGTTGTGGATAAATCATTTTTCTAACAAAAAGTCTTTTAACTCCTTCGTTAACCACTCATATCCTTACAGACTATTTTTATATTTGATGTTTGGGACATATTATGCATGTTTTTGTTTATTGTAATTTGTAAAATTCATTTTTCCTTATAAATTTGTGGAAACTCTTATTAATTCGTCTAACCAAATTTTAAACTTATCGTCTTATTACTAAATATCAGATATCAGATGATACTTGTAAAATATTACGAAATTTTTTAAACATAATTCAATCATATTTTTTTTTCGTGTTTTTTTAGTTTTTCACAAAGTCATATCGGACATTCACAACTAATAACTCTTTCAATAAAAAAAGTCTTCCTCTAAAAAAACTAATAGCTTAGTCAGATGAGATATCCTTCTATACTAGTTATGTGTTAGATATTTCCTCTAATCGCTATCAGGCACTTAATTCTTTAAAAGGTGAACTTTAATACCAATTATGAAAATAGACAAAATATACCACAAGAGGTAATTTAATTAGACATTTAAAACATTTTACAATTTTTAAAAAAACCAATATATCATGCAAGCAATATATCAGATAAAGTTTTAATTTATAGACATGAAGGAATTTTTATAAAATTGTACTAATCAAATATCTTTAACTTTTTTAGTTGTCGAATTATTTTACTATTTTTTACTCTCATTTTGTTTCTTTCATGTGTACCTAATTGGCATTAGAGTTCCACTAGATTATATTAATTAGGCTACCTTCTTAATTAAAGAGGGGGTTTAAATTTAACCTACTTCTGCCTTTCGGCTTCTTTTGTCCGACACTTTTTAATTCTGTGGGTCAAAGTTGTTACTTATTAAATGCGACTTGGAGTCAATAAATAGACTAATTTAATTATATTTTCATCAATAAATTATATTTATTTATTAGATTGGCTATAAACTTGAAATAAGTTCAAAAAAATAATGAACTATAAAGAAAACCTTGAATAAATTCTTTTTATAAATTGGAATAATGTCCTCTAAATGAGTTTGTCTTACTATTACAAGTTCAGTCTTAATTTCTTAAACTCTTGTATGTTTATACGATCCTAGGTATGAAAAAACGTTGGTTAATTTGCTTGAGTCTTGGCCCCTTACTAATTCATTTATATATTTTTTATTATAATGATACCACATATACACATATACACACACACACACACATATATAT
>Ga0123340_1003907_pt1 | contig 14036 bp, 6 predicted proteins | sample SirMexnodulemix_FD_89961 | JGI IMG/M metagenome (GOLD analysis project Ga0123340, IMG submission 89961) | Root nodule microbial communities of legume samples collected from Mexico - Siratro Mexico nodule mix | ecosystem: Host-associated > Plants > Roots > Nodule | place: Mexico: Nepantla... | reverse complement strand
TATATATATATTATTAAATATACCTTTTTAAACTTTTTTATTTTATTTTTATTAGATTATTTTGTATTTTTCAAAAAAAAGTAAATTTATACGATTTTAGTTATTATTTATTCCCAAATCTAATATGTCGTAACGATTTTTGTATTGCTACAAAATTTATAGCAAAACTAAATTAAGATAATATGCGCTTCAATATTTTTTATAAATATATTTAATATTTAGTGACAACTTTTTTATAATCACAAAATTGATGAAATAATGAAATTTTGGTATTTTTTTTAATGTTCAAAGACTAGTCTATCAATTTTTTTAAGTACAGGGACTAAAATTAAGTTTCATGTATATTTAACACAAAATAATTTTATTATTTGATATTAATATAAATTGGTAACACTACCACCTCTTTATTTAAGATTAGGCATTTAATATTTGTACTAGAAAGAACCTAAATGTTTATTTTTTATTTTTTTCTCTTCCTCCTCCACACATATAGTTTGTATTACTAACAAGACATAGTATTTAATTGCTTTCACTCACATCATATTTTCTTTTGATACTAATCACATTGATTATTTTAATTATATATACTGATGACCATTGATTGATAGTATCTGAAATAAGTGATGCAGATTATTTTGTTAAATAACCTTTCAAGCGTTGTTATTATTTAAAAATGTAAATTTTCAGTGCATATAATGTAAAAATTTATTCGATTATTCCTTTTTATTCTCTTAAATCAAATGTATCATCAGGTATGTATTAATCAATGTAAAGAGTTTATTTTATTTGAATAAATTAAAATTCAAATTGTAAATGTATAAAATATGGAAAATTAAGAAGACCAAAGGTGGATGTCTCTAAAATAACCATCCCATCACACCTTAAATTTCATACCAGTCTCCATCACCATTATAATAAAAATGGGAAATAGAAGAAATAAAATTAAAAAAATAACAAATGATCACAAAAACCACCAACCATCAGATTAAAAGTAGAAGGATCCAATGGCTGCAAAAATCTTTCCCCCACAGAGGGGACCTATTCATATTTTTTATCACTTCGGCATCACTTGCTTCTGTCACTGTAAGTCTTACGTTTGTTTTGTCCCTTACATAGATAACTATCACAAACCCTCCTTGTTTGCTGCCACACTCAATCCAACACAATCACTATCATCTTAATAACAAACATATCACTGCCTAATTAATAGTGTTTCTGTTTTCTTTGTTAAAAGATATTTTTTAAGAAATTAACTTCTGCCAAAAAAAAAAACAGAACTATTTTATATGATAATCTCTGGTTGAACTAACATTATAACAGTTAATATTATGTAAATTACTCTAAATACTTTATGTTATTCTCTTAAATGTGGTTAAAACATATCAATGAAAAAATTAAGTTTTGACATTATATATATAATATATTTCTTGTTTAAAAATATAAAATTTTAACTAAAGGAGGATAAAACAATAGATAAAATTCAATAATTAAGAAAATTTCTTAATATTCCTCCTTTTTCTCAATAGGTAAAGCAGAAGAGCTTTTTGTTTCCTCTTAGTTAAAGGAAAGTATAGCCGGTGGCTTATCTTATAATCTGTACAATCAATTTTTCAATGTTTATTTCCCCACACTACCCTCAACTTTCACTGAAATTACTCACTCTACTACTGCTCGAATCTTTAACCGAGGGGCCTCGCAGTCATTACGCATATAATACCACTACAAAGATTCATCCTCACACGACACCGTTTTCACCCACTCCACGCTACCGTCGGGGCCTCACCCCCGCCAATACCCGCTATTGTCGTCGCCACCCTCTCGCAAATTCATTACCACTTTTGCCCCTCCCTTGAGTTTCGAATTCCAATTCGCCCCAATCGAAGTTCGATTTTGCAAAAATTCCAGAAGCTTCGATTCTCGATCGCCGAGAAACGGATCACTAAAAATAATTCTTCTAGGGTTTCTCTGTTTTTGCGTGGTTTTAGTATTGAAGTTTTTGATCCGTTCGGGAATGGGGGATCGAGGAGAGGACGAGGATTTGCAAATGGCGATTCGAATGAGCATGCAGCGTGGGACGCCGGAGACGAAGCGCAGCAAGCCGCAGGATGCCGCCCCCGGGGCGGTTTCGGAGTCGCCGGAAGATTCGCCGGAGTCCAAGACCCGACGGAGGGAGCTCATGGCGGCGGCGGCGGAGAAGCGGATAGCGGCGGCGGTGAGGGTTTTGCCATCATCGTTGCCACCTGGGAAGAAAAGTGGTGAATTGGGGAGGAGAGAGGAGTTGCGTTCGAAGAGTGTGAATTTGAGTAAGGAACTTTCAGCGGAAGAAGCTAATCAATTGTTTGCTATGGTGTTTGGAATTGAAGTCTCTAAGGGGATTCTTGCACAGTGGAGCAACCAGGGAATACGGTATTTTATAATTTCAAATTACTTATTAATGTATCTGAAGTGTATGGATATGTCGTCAAGGGTAGGATTAGCAGACACAAATCTTTAACATGTTCGTGTATTTAAACCCCTGTTGTAAGCTTTAATTTTCTAGATGATGTTGTAATTGGTATACCTCTTTTTGTGCTTTATTTTTCTTATTTAATGTTTCGATGCACATTCCTGCTTCCCCCAATATTGTTAGATTATCCGGCTGTATGTGTTCCTGGTTTCTATGTGATTGGAGTCTGAGTTATTTTGGCTTGTATATAATGTGTTTGTTCTGAATCAGGATGTGTATTTATTTATATCATATTTCTGATTGTGAAGTGAGCTCAGTTACTCATACAATCTTGAAAAATCCCATTCCATGCTCTCATCATTTATCAATGATAACATGTGAACCTGGTTATTCTGGAATTGGAAATTACTTGAAAGGGGGGAAATTGGAACTATTTTATTTTCAAAATAATGCATTTTCCGAGTAGTAAAACATGTTGAGGGTTTTGTAAATCTGCCTTAATCGCTACAGCCTTTGTGAATGATCATTCAAAAAGTAGAGGAATAAGATTTAGGTAAGGTATAGGAATGTAGTAAAAATAAAACTGTGTTGGTTAGCATAAAGTAATGTCAATATGCTTTTCTTCTTCTTTTCCTTTGGAGGAGGTGTAGAACTTCCTATGTGAAAGACTGACTAACTAAATGAGGGACTGCTAGGGTTGAAATTCTTATGTGGTACTGGTGTTAGACAAATTTGTTGTGTGCTACGCGTCATTGATTGGTTGATGGAAGCAGTTTATCAAATAATTGCCTGGTTTTCCCTGCTTGGTAAAGAATGAAAAAGTTCCTGTTAAAACAACTGGAAAAAAAAAACTAACAAAAAAAAAAAAAACCAAAGAGGAATGTAATCTTGCTTTTGAACATCGTCCTTTTTGCATGTTGTCGAGTGGCAAAACTCTTTCTTATGCAAAGTGATTTTGTTCACTTAGTGCTACATTCCTTCTTAATTACATATGTGCTTGTTTTGGCATTCTTGATATTATCTGTTTGTTACTTGGAGAATATTTTCATTTTTTTATCTTCTGTGGAGGTATGTTTAATATAATAACTAAATATTGGCACAAGATGCTTGTATCCTGTAAATATTGGCGCAAGATGCTTGTATCTTTTCCTTTAATCAATGACCAATATGTCTTATTTCGAAACTTGATTCTGCACATTGTGAGCAGTTGAACATTTCTGCTGTGAAACTATTGCTATGCTGCTCATTTTCTATTTGTGAAGCAAGTTATGGATGGATTAATTTCACTGAAAAACCATCACTATAAAGTAAATCACGAACATGTGTTGTCATTCTTTGATATTATCTGTTTGTTACTTGGAGACTATCTTCATTTTTGAGCTTCTGTGGAGGTTTGTTTAATATAATAACTAAATATTGGCACAAGATGTTTGTATCTTGTCCTTTAATCAAGGGCTAATATTTCTTATTTTGAAACTTGCTTCTGTGCATCATGTCCAGTTGAACCTTTCTGCTGTGAAACTATTGCTATGGTACTCATTTTGTGTTTGTCAAACATAATTTATGAATGAATTAATTTAACTGAAAGAACATCATTATGAACGAAATCATGAACATTTGTTTTCAATTCTTCATCTGCATGTTATAATTTTTAACGTATTGATGTTTTTGACTTCTGAATTGTTTTTTTGTATACCTTTTGTAAGTGTATAATACCTTTTACAATTTGGCAGTTAGTTAGCACCATCGTTATCTGTTGTATTGAGTAGTTTGTTACAGCTGTCAGTGTCAGGTTGTTACAACTGATCCACTCAGTTAGACAAGCTTCTGTAGTCTGTGTAACTGCTATAAACAGAAGCTCGTCACTTCTACAAAACTCAGTATAGTCAAGTCAAAGTTTCTTTTCTCTTAAGCTTGTTTCCAATACTTTTAAATTTGGATAAGATTGTGTACTTGCTTTTATTGCTAATACTTTGAAAACTGCACTATAGGTTTAGCTCTGATCCTGTAACATCAATGGGCCTAGTGCAGCATGAAGGCGGTCCCTGTGGTGTTTTGGCAGCTATACAAGTAATTGCTACATTTTTTCGATATTGTCCATTTTTTCAGATCTGTTTAAGAAGTCCCGTTTTCAAATAATGAAAGTGGTACTGATCTGGTTGTGATAATTTCACTCCAAATATCAGGATATTAAGCCCAGCTGATATACATAACCGTTCCTTAAACTATTGAGACTTTTTTCAATGGTTTTGGATGTCAGGACTAAATTTTATTGAAGAGAGAAACAATAAGCCCTAAATGATTGCTTTAACCTTTAAAATATTAGACACTGACTGTGTGGTACATGTATTAACTGTAAGCACCAAACAAGTATATTATAGGCATTAAATATTAGCTAATGGCTGTATGATAAATGCATTGTGTTTTCTTTATATGACTTCCCATGTATATGTTTCAAGATAATAGATTTAATTATGTCTTGTTATGCTCATGTAAGGATGACAATGGGGAAGATGACTGGTGGTCTTCCCTCTATACTGTTTTACATTTATATTTGTGGTATTCATGCAGACAAAGGGTATTCATGGAAATCCACAAATATGTAACAATTGAAATATCTTGAAAGAAATCATATTATAATTTTAATTTTTATAAAATTAAATAATATTGCAAAAAGCATACCAAGTTGATTTATATATTTTGTAGTAATTTGTATACATAATTATTGCATGAACATGATATACGTGTACGCATATATATATATATATACACACACACACACACACATTACCATAAAAATTAAATTTTATCTCATAAAAAAATGATATAATAATAAGTTTAAGAAGTAAACAGTATCCATGGGGCAGGTTATATGATAAATATACTGTTGTAACAACTTTGTTCGTGTGAGCTTATAATTAAATTTGTTATTTTATTTCATTTATTTATTCAACTTATATATTATAATCTGATCGAATATTTTTAGTTGATATGAGATCTCTAATACATCACTTATGTTGAGGATTAGATATCTTGAGCTTCTGACTCAATATTTGTGAATGGTCCTGGTAACCGAAACATGATGGACCCAACAAATATTTCTAGAATAGACTCTAACACTATCATAAAAAATGGACTTTAAACTTAACTTAATCTCATTAAAGTGACTTATAAGGTAAGGTTTGCACCTTAATTTGGTTATATCTCTAATCAATGTCGGATCTTTGACAATTTTAATGAATTTGACTTAATGTAAATTCAAAAACATGTTCTTGTCGTATGTTGTTTTGCTCATGTTTTTTCTTTAACTTTTCAGGCATTTGTGCTTAAACACATAATTTTCTTCAGTGATGAGTTGAAAGATGTATCATGCATGCCACAGAAGGGTCCGGGTGCATCATTTAAAAGTGTGTCTGTTCCATCTTATAATTTTTCTGCACTCACTGAAGGTGTAAAAGTAAGGTGATTAACTTTCTCCTGACCAGTCATTTGTGCTTATAGCTAGGTTACATTCATTATAATAAAATTATATTCATTTTTTGTATTCTGTACTTCATGTCTTCATTATGTCATTTTCTTTGGTCTATAGCGCCCACCCTGTTTCCTGGTGTATTGTCAACATGAACATTGTTTTGATTCAATTTACTATCCGTATTAGTAGTGTTTTATATGTTTGCTTTGAATAAATTTCAATTTGGATTGAGTTCATTCTTAACTTGTTCTACTTCATGGGCAGTAGACAACAATAGTATTTGTTCAATCAACAAAATTAAGTTGAGTCAGGACTTAATGGGAACCTCGATATCATGAGGTGTCTAAATTCCACATTGAGTATTATAGGATTTTGGTAGAATATTTTTAAGTGTTTGGTTCAAACTCCGCCCCCCACCCCAACTGGTAGCTTTTTAAGGGAGGTTTCTCAAATGCATGGTTGTGTATCAATTGGTATTTAGAGCTGGTTGTCATTGTTTCGGAAAAGGCTATACCTATGGAGGGGTTAAGTGAAGCGTTGTAGTGTGTCAACTGCTGAGACTGACTCTTTGGAGCTGTGCTTTTATGAGGACTTGGATAACAGGAGGTGTTTTAAGTCCCACACTTAGCAGTATGAGATGCTCGATGTAGTATTTAAGTTTTGGGTTCTCCCACTTACCAACTAGCTTTCAGGAAGGGTTCTCCAAGTTACTGTTTGCCTGGATATGGACAAAAACTCAAGGGTACCCACAGTTTCACGAATTGTTGTGGGCAAAAAAGTTGGTTTGCAGGAGAAATATTTGTTCAGGAACATGGACTGTAGACATGACAGGTCAATCAATGGAAATAGTAGACACCATGGTTATGTGGATCAATTTTATGTACATATAAAGCAGAGAAAAAAAAAATGAAGCTAAGTGGGTAGGAGAAAAGGTAAAGGAATTTAACACTTAGGGTTTAAGTTGTGATTTATTGGCAAGCTTAAATCAAGAATTAAGATGGGTATAATTGTAGCTGAGTTTTGAAAGAATGATGTCATAAATGTAAAAAGCCTAGCAGACAGGTTCGTAGCGGTAATGTTTGTGGTAGAAAGGGGAATGTTTTGTTATGATTATTAGTACTTCAGTTAGGTTTGGAAGAGTGTACAAAAATATAAAATTTTGGGAACTCTTAGAAGCTTTAGTCCAGAGATACTATTAGGAGAAAAGATTTCTTTGGTAGGGATGTAAATGTTATGTGGGGAGAACTCCTGAGGTATGAGGAATCACATGTAAATTATGGTCTGGGAGATGCAAACGCAGAGGGTAAATCTACCATTATATCCTACATTTTTCATTAGTTTATGACTTTAAAATGGCTGAAAGTTGTTTTACGAAAGGGGAAGAGCATGTTATGGATCTACAAAAGTAAGGTGGCATGCTCATAGATTATTTTTAAAAAAATCATATAGAAAACTTTGCATGGACTAAGATGTCATATCTGGGTGAAGTTTGATGACCCAATTCAAAGGATTGGTTAATGCTGAGTAGGTTCTCCCAAAAACAATATACTTGTTATGATTTTTGGTGGAGCATTATCAGAAGAATAAAAAGGCTTATATGGGATTCTTCATTAATTTAGAAAAGGCACATGATAAGGTGTTGGGAGAGGTATAATGGAGTGATATATAGAAGAAAGGAGTTCATATTTTTTATTCATGTAATCTAGGATATATGTATAAAAGGGTGATGGCTAGGGTGAGAAAGCAGTAAAATGCCACTAGTAGTTTTCCTATAACCGTAGGATTACACCAACTGTTAGTTTTGAGCTCATTATATCTTTACCTTGGTTGTAGTCTTAGACTTGCTTAATACGCATATTCAAGATTTGGTGGCTCTAAATAACTTTTCTTTACCCCTGTTTCATCAACTGACCATGGTGACCAAGCATTGGAGGCGTACTTGGTCCTAGCTCTTAAATTATGTTTGCAGTATACACTTACATTATTTATTTATGTGAATGTGGTATTTAGTAGAAGTGCAAGTTCTTGGGTTTTCTGTGGGTTTAGCTTAAATTTATTTCTCATTTTTGTTATTGAATGGTGAAGATTTCAGGTTTTCTGGTTGTGGACTTCATTTGCTTATTAGTATGTGTCCATATATTTAAATTTGCTTATTTCAGATTCTCCTATGTTCAGCATTTTGAAGGAATTTCAGAGGATGAGGTACCTTAGTTATTGTACTGATATTGGTTATTTGTACATCTTGTTGGCAATAAGATTGAAAATTTCCTTTCTTGTTATCATTGTCTATTGTGATTCTACTATGCCATCCTTATTAGCCGCATCTAGTGTTTTTGAATCATATTCATATGTTTATAAAATTTAGTTCCTACGTGACATCCTTCTGAGTTCCACTGGTCTTTCAAAGTGGTCAGTGTGTTCTTTCATGGTTTTATTTATGCTATGCTCATGATATATTTCTGTTGTGTGATTTTGTGGCAGGGCCCTTGTAAGAAGTATGGGTGAAATTTTATTTTCATGTGGAAGTAATAGAAGGGCTGTGATTGCAACTTTGAGCATTTCAGAGAATGACATTCGGCGTTTTGAAGGGATTTCAGAGGATGAGGTACCTTGGTTATTGTACTGATATTGGTTATTTGGGGGACATCTTTGCTGGCAATATTTTGAATTGAATTCCCTATCTTGTTATTGTTGTCTTCTATTGTATCTCTCCTATGATAACCTTATCAGATGAATCAAGTCTTGTCTAATTAACAGGTTATTGCAAAATCACTTCAAGGTCTTTCCATTGAATCTGCGGTGGATCTGCAGAAAGTTCTTAGAGTTGAAACATGCACATCACAAATGACTGCATTGCAACGGCTTGAAGCAAATCTTCCCTTCTTCCAAAGTCGAATGGGAGCATTGCTTTTCCTAATCTCTGCTTTACTTTCTCGAGGACTGGTATGTTTGCCTGCTTCAAACTCTGTTACTTCACATTGCATTTTACAGTCCCTGAATTCACTGTCTTCTAAAGCAAGAGTTATTGGACTACTTTTTCCCCTCTATTTTCTTTTCTTCCAACTCAGAATGAACTACTCGTGACTGAATATGCGGAACTCTTTCCATAAATAGAAGAATTCCTCTAGGTGATTTGCTAACTGTATTATTAGGTTGATTGTGTTTGTACTTCTAATTGCTTGCTCCTCTTATTCATGTCATGGAAAATAGTAGTGTATGTCTGTTTTAAGGATAGACAACCCAAACAATTTAAACCAATGACAGTGTGATAGAATTCCTTATTGCGTTTTGGTTGTCCCGGTCTTTTGGATTGTAAAAGTGCAATGTATTTGAGATATGAATGTGAGTCTTTAAAATGGTTGGAAATTGGCAGGAGGCCAGTGACAACCTAGCTAATAAATGTTTTGCTGTGGCTTGAATTGACATTAAAACAAATATCAGGGTCTCTTGATGCCATTCCCCATTCCTGCCCTTGAACTCAATTCATGCTCCTTTAGTTGTTCAGGGCCTTGATAAGGCCCTGAGCTCCTGGAGCCTACCTGCACCAGAGGGGTCTTATAGTGGTGGGTGCTTAATGATTTTGCAAGAGGTCTTTTCTTTTTCAAGTTTAAGCTTCTCTTAAACATAATCTAAAAGATTTTCAGGTTTGGTTCTCTGATTGTTTGTCAAACACTAAATTCAAGAAATTTACCGGAAGATGATGTTTGTTTTGACCAGATATGGGCTATTTTTAGAATGTGGTTAATACTTGTGACAATTCTTCGTGGTACATCAATCTTGAGGGTGAATTCAGATTTAGTGTTTTTCTGGCGAATGGTTTTTTTGAAAGTCTAGACCTGTATTATCAAGAAATTGTTTCTGAAAAGTCACAAAGCCAACAAGCTTGTAAGGATTCTGCTGAAAGCATAATTGAATGGAAAAGAGAAGACAAAGAAAACATCTTACTATCATAGGAAAATAAATGATTGTGATTTTGAGATGCTAACACTGGCTTAGTAGTGGTTCTATTTATTCTTTAGAATTAATGTGGAGATTGAAAATTTCAAGTAAGATGCAGAAAAGAAATGCACAAGAATTCCATATTTTGGAATCTCTGTTGTCACCATGGACATGCCACGCACATGGTTGGTATTACATTGATACCATGTTGAAATTATATTAATTGAGTGGAAAAGTAAAATGAGAGAATTTACTTTATTTACTATTATGACTCTAAATAATTGTTATAGTGTGGTAATAAAGCGCTAACATTACAATCTTGTTTATAATAATATAATATAACCTAGTTCAATATCAAGTGCAATACAACCAATATAATATTTAGCCCAATAACACTCCTAACATAACAAGACTCCTAAAATATTAGTAATCATAAAATATCGATTCAACACAACATCTGAAGTGTGGTGTCCAATCACACCCTCTGATAGTATGGTTGATACCGAAATATTTTGGAATCTGGATTGAAATAATGTGGATGAGAACATCTTTCATATGCTTACATTAGCTTGCGTACTGAAGGATCAACATCGAGTTAGATCCAGGATTTTAACATTCAAAGTTCATCTTAGTCTCCTTTAAATTTTGAGTTGATCTAGGTTCAAAGCTGTGTCAAGCAGTGGAGCAATTGTTACTACATCCTTTTAATTTTTTTTAGTTTTATTTATATGGTTTTTAGAAAATTTTGAGTCGATCTTTTTCTCCCATTCTTAAATGTGAGGAATAAAATGGTAAGTTAGATGTTCCACTGGATAAGTGAATTTGCCTCAGCTGTTCTTGTGACTTGAAAAATTCTTAGTCAATGCATTTAATATTTTACTCTCCTTTAGGACTTGGTTCAAAGTGACAGGGATGATCCCAGCTTACCACTGGTTACAGCACCTTTTGGGCATGCGTCTCAGGTATACATACAACATATAATTGGAAAGGGCGCCGCCATCCTTAAGTAATGCTTATAAATAATGTTCTAGAACTAGAATATGAATTTGTCTTTTTCTATGAATCTTGTGGTGCAGGAAATTGTGAACCTACTGCTCTGTGGGGAGGCTGTCGCTAATGTGTTTGATGGAAGGATGGATTTAGGTGGAGGGATGTTTCTGAAAGGTATATCTCGTGATGTGGACGTTGGATTTCTCACACTTTTAGAGTCCCTGAATTTTTGCAAGGTTGGTCAGCATCTGAAATCTCCGAAGTGGCCTATATGGGTTGTGGGGAGTGAATCCCATTACACTGTGCTGTTTGCTCTAGACCCCAGCGTCCAAAGTGAGAATGAACTGGAAGGAAGGGAAACACAGATACGCAAAGCTTTTGATGCACAAGATCAGAGTGGAGGTGGTGGTTTCATTAGTGTGGAAGGTTTCCATCAAGTCCTCAGAGAAACAGATATCAAATTTCCACCAGATAAGCTGGAACATCTTTGCTCTGCTGGGTTCATTGTGTGGAGTGAATTCTGGCAAGTAATTTTGGATCTAGACAAAAGTTTGGGAGGTTTGAAGGATTCATCAGGATTGATGGGTAAGAAGGTCTTTGACCTATACCATTTTAATGGGATTGCTAAATCAGATCTGAATGGCAGTCAAGTAAATTCTGCGGGTGAAATTCCACTGCAAAGACCCCGGCTCACAAAATTGAGAGTTTCAGTTCCCCCAAGGTGGACACCTGAGGAATTTATGGCAGATGTGAAAGTTTCTTCTGCTCCCAGTGCCAGTGACTCTGCTGGGAAGGACAATGAAGTATCGAAACCGGAGCCTTCTCAGCATGCGCCTTTGGTGGACTGCATAAGGACACGCTGGGCCCGTGCTACCTGTAGCTGGTTTGGGGACCCTCCCAGTATAGTTTGAGAGACGTTATTTGGAGTCATTTCTGGTGCTTACAGGTGTTTTACAGGGAAAGCACGATCATTTCAGTTAAGAGTAGATAAAGCTTTTAAGTTTTATTTTGATGTGGTATCTCGAGGCACATGAATAGGGGGTTCAGATCTCCAAATTTTCTCCAATATGTGCATAGTCTTTGTAATGTGGATTGATGTACGTTGAACGTTATCTTCTATTTTATCATGTCATTCGTAAGTAACAAAAAAGAGGGGTGGGGATATTTATCGTCAAGCCTGCGAGTAACATCCAAAATGTATTGCCACCGATTAGGAAGAGTTATATACAGTTCTGGGGGGTTAGTAATAAACGTCCTGTTCTTGTTTCTGAAATTGTTGTAATAGTAAAGTATCATGCTTGGCTTCTGGAATATGGGAAAATGAACAGTCAAAATAATACCATGGTCTCCTCTGTTGTGGAACATCTTTCTATTGGGCTGAACGTCATTTTTATTGTTTCATGTGTCAGTCACTAAAATTCTCTTAACCGGGCTGAGCAGTTGAAGTGTCTGAAATCTTAACATCTTTTAATTATGCGGGTTTGTTAAATAAGATTTGTGCGTTATTGAATCTTATTACTCATTCTGTGTCCAACATTGATATTCTTGGATACTTTATTTATTTGGACTTTTGAATTAATTAGATTTGAGACACTGAGATATAATAAACTACAAATGAAATTATTTTTTTTATAAAAGACTGACATCTATATTATTTTATTTTAATATGGTTACGTTAAATAGGAAATTATGTATTAATTAGCTCTATATATTAGTAGATATATTTGTAATTGTATTGCTGTATCATATTGGTATTGTATTGTGGACGTGCGTTATGGCACTAACACTCATTATACGGATGTTTCTTTTTTATTTTTAGGGAATATATTTTCTATTGATGACATTTCTCTTTGTGGGAAACATGTGGAGTTTCCACATGCATTCCTGAATCATTTAAATAGAAAAAAAAAAAGGTGATATTCACATACTAACTTTACAACAACATTCTTAAATAGAAAGAAATCATATTCAGATATGAATGAAATGGTGATTTGATTCTTTGATGGAATGGAATAAAGTTTTATTTTATAATAATGGTGGTGAAGATTTACAGTGTACTTCTTAGAGAGACCTATGTTAGGTTTACTGGTTGTGAAGGAGAAGTTTGTTAGGTTTGATGGTTGTGAAGGAGAAGTTTGGGGAGTTGATAATATTAGAGAGATTAAACAAGAATGAGATATGAACTAGATCTATATAAGACACTACTTTTAACTCGAAACTTGAAGATATTGAGTTTGTGGATTTTTTTTTTTTTATATGTTGCATATCTTTTTCATTTCTATTCAATGTGAGATTAGATTCACGTTTGGATATCTAACAATCTTCTCCTCAAGTCCCACAATCTTCTCCTCAAGTTCCCTCAAAAACATTTTTAAACACGAGCACATCACAAACTATCATTTTAAAGTACCGTTATCATTATTGGACACACTTGTTTGAAATTTTGGTTAGGAAGACTTTCAATACAGGGATCAAACTGCAGTTGTCTTAGTCGGTCACAAAGACGACTATTAATATCACTTGATGGAAAAATCTAAGAGGGAAACACTTGCGAGATCAAACTAGAATGAGATATGAGTCAGATCCACACAACAAGAGAATGACACCACCTTTAACCCAAAATCTTAAAATATTAGGTTTGTGGATCTTCTTTCTTATATGTTGCTCAACTTTTTCATTTCTATTGAATGTGAGACTAGACTCACACTTAAATACTTAATAATGAGGTCTATTGATTAGTGTAGATGATACAAAGGGTAAAAGAAGAAGTCACCGTGTTGATAGTAAGGTGGGAGGGTTGTTTGACTCCAAAGAAAGAAAACGGTTTTATCAAGTTCTTTTTTATGATAATGTTTCTTGAAATTTCACCATGTATATAGTGTGAGTCTAATTTACATACTTTAGTTCATATTGAAATAACAATTACATACTTCTAATAATAATTTTAGAATAAAAAGATACTAAGAGTGTATTTGATTGCAAGCAATGATGGATATGCAACTATGGATCCATAGTAAAAAACAAAGAAAGTTCAAAAATTAAATAATATATAAAAACAGAAATCGAGACAAAATAAAATGGTTATATTTCTTTGCAACTTTGTGAAGATTTGTTGAGAAAATTCATTAAAATAATATTTTATCTTTTATAATAAATTCTTATTATTAATTTATTTATATATTATTATTA
>Ga0123340_1003905_pt1 | contig 14039 bp, 3 predicted proteins | sample SirMexnodulemix_FD_89961 | JGI IMG/M metagenome (GOLD analysis project Ga0123340, IMG submission 89961) | Root nodule microbial communities of legume samples collected from Mexico - Siratro Mexico nodule mix | ecosystem: Host-associated > Plants > Roots > Nodule | place: Mexico: Nepantla... | reverse complement strand
TAATAATAGCAAGTATAAACCTGATTTATATTTCAGTCACAGGTTTATACTTGCTATTATTATTTACACAGTTTGGATTATTTGAAAATTTAGAATCAGATATTCAAAAGACATAATAATCATACTAAAAGTATTAATAGTGCTATAATTGATCGGTCTATCTTGAAATTTTTTTATATTTAAATTAGAGCTAAAGAAACTCTTCAAATTAAGTAAGTTAATTTGTTTATGCATTATCAGTGTAACATCCCACAAAATATAACTTCTATTTGATTAGCTAAGATAACACGTTTATACACATCTTAAAGTAATCCCTAGTTAACAAGTATCAAAATACAAAATCATGCTAAACTGTCATTTTAAAACATGTTTACAAAATCATATACAAGTTTTTCAAAATAAAGGACTATTCCTATAACTATCAGCATCACTCCCTCAAGTGATCCTCCACAGATCCATCTGTAGTACCATCTACTCCCGTGTCAAAAACACGATCATCACAGACAAATATGAAAACACAAGTACAACAAAATAAAGGATGAGCTAACCAATTTTAAGCAATTCTAAGTCATTAAATCAAATGTCAAGTTTAACACAATACAATCATCCATCTCAGTCAATTAAATGAAATCATTACAATAACAAGACACTGACACACTATAGACTTGACTCTACTTCCGGAAGACTCGTGCATTGAATAGACCCCGAGATATGTACCTGTCATACATCTCGAAACTGTGAATCCACACAACCCCGACACAAATGAATCATCAATCAATCATGTATGACAGGGTTAGTCTCCTTGAGACTTTCCTGACGAGCTATATTTCAAGCTGCAGTCACCCAGTTCAGACCTCCTTCGACTCTCACCACTTAGTAATGATCATCTATTTGATTCTTATTACTAGTAGAGTCAGGATATCAATCGTTATTGATCAGATCCTTTGACAATGCACTTCCTAATTAACCTAGACACTGGTGTTTTCTTTCCTGAAAACACTATGCCTAGGCTTTTACTAACTTTATCAACACTTTTAACAATATCACATCACTACCCATACATTCACTCACTTTTCAATCTCAATTTCAACTTCAATCTCAATATTTAAAGAAATCACTAAATCATCAATACAATCAAACTTAGATTATCAATTTATCTATTTTATTAAATTCATATATTGCATTACCAAAGAATCAAACCATCCAAAACACAAAGCCCCCGCCGCTTGAGCAAGAATCCCTCTCGCTTGAGCGAAAATCCTATCGCTTGAGCGATATTAGTCCAAAGAGCATCCCAGTTCTAGAAACATTCTCGCCTAGGCGAAATTACTCTCGCCTGGGAGAAATTAATCTCGCCTGGGAGAAATTACTCTCGCCTGGGTGAAATATATCTCGCTTGGGCGAAACTAGACCCGAGAGCACATCTCAGATCTTCAAGTAAACTCGCCTGGGCGAGAATGCTTAACTCGAGCGAGTTATACAGAAAACAGAGAATTCACATATGAATCTAATAGTTCCTACTACCTCAGAGCTACCATGCCTGCCTCAAATGACTAAAATAATAAGAATCAACATGTTTATACAATAAATGGTCTACTCTAACACAAAATACCAACTCAACAAATCAACATCCCATTAAGTTAACACAACTATCTGATACATGCAACAATCAAATCAACATTAATCCAATAATTCAGACATGCAGAAAACTTTACCAAATACAAATTGTATAACTACTACAATCACTAACTTTTCTATCCAAAGCTTAAATTTATAAACCAGACAAGCACAGATTTCAAGTTAGCTTTCTTTACCTTAATCGTAGTGAAAGTTCTCTCTAACACTCCCAAAAGCTTAAAATCCTCAAGAACTCGAGTCTGCACCAAAGGACCTCTGATCAACAATCAGTCTAACACATTAGGAAACTAAGCTCACAGAGGCATCGTTTGATGGCTCAGAGGCCACATGCAAGCTCAGTAAGCAGAGAAAAAACGAAAACCTAAAATTGGCTCTAAGGGAAGGAGGCAGAAAATGAACTTACTCTAACGGAGGTTCTGATCGGATAGACTTGCTTTATTTTTCGCCACGAGTCCAACGGTGAGCTCTACTCGAGAAACTGATGAAAGACAAATGTGAAGGCTTAGAGAGAAGTCAAAGGAAAGGAATGGGTAGAGGTTTAGAGAGATGGTGGCTTAAGTGAAAATGAGACTTGACTAATAGCTTTTTCTATAAATACTTATTTTCAGTTTAATAATAAAATAATCAGGTGCTCGTTCCACTTCTACCACTTTTACTCAAATGACAATTTTCTAAGTTGTTACAATCAGTTAAGGTTAATGTAGATGGTGTCATTAGAGAAAATTCGGGCAGTAAAAGTATCTTTAAGCGTAATAAAAGAAACTATATTAGTAGTTTTTATGTATCTAGAAATTCAAAATTTATTATATTTGTCAGGTATGTAAGTGAGGCAATATCTCACATTAAGTAAAAATGAGAAAATTGAGCAACATATAAGTAAGAAGACTCACAAATCTAATGTCTTAAGGTTTTTTTATTGAAAGTGATGTCATTCTCGTGTTAGTCTGACTTTTGTCTCATTGTTATGAGATCTCTTTTATATTTTCTTTTCGAATTTTTCCAGCAAGTATCATCAAAGCTGATGGTTTGTGGCGGTGACCGACTCAGATGAGTATAGTTTGACTACTATATCGAAAGTCTTCCTGAAGGTTTAAAGCAAGTGTGTCCCGTTATGTGAATAATGGTACAAATGAGGGTCGTTTATAAGTAAGGTATTCATGTTTAAGAATGGTTTCCATTTGAGGGAGAGTGTACCAATGTGAAAAAAAAGACTCTCACTTGAGGAAAAAATATTAAATATGTAAGTAAGTGTACCAATGTGAACGAATTTCCTCTCACTTGAGAGGAAATTATTAAATATGCAAGTAAGTATATCAATGTGAAAGAGAGACTCTCACTTGAAGAGAAAATTGTTAAGTATGTAAGTATGAGTCTCAGTTCCACTTTACTAGATTTATTTATTTTTTTCTAAAATATGATCGGAATGTAATTCTTCCTTAGTGTGTTAAGCTTTTCACCGTTACTTTATTGTGCCTTGACTTCTTAAGTTTTATTGGAGCAGAGTCCTGAAGATGTTTTTATTTGAAAGTTTTGAGTGTGATTTTTCATGAAAAAAACATGTATTCTGATTTTTTGTTTGATTTTTTACCCTAATTGTAAAGTCTGATTTTTGTAAAAAAAACGTTACAACCTCCAATGATTTGAGTTTTATTAGTCTCTTTGACATGAGTTTCTTTGTAGTCCTCGTTACCTATTTGTTCTTTTCTGTTTTTATGGATGTTTATATAACGAGATAATGGAGATAATGGTTGAAGTTCTTGGATACCAACTTAATTAAGATTCTAAAATATCATAATAATATTATCTAACATGATTTAATACAAAGAAATGTGTTTCGGTTAATATTTTAATAAAATAATTTCAATAAAAACTAGTGTGGGCTTGACAAGAGAATGACTGAGAACAACCAATTTAGCTTGGTCTCCCTCATAAAACATAATAAGCTGCACAAATAATTCTGACACAATGACTTACATAAAGAGCATAAGTAAATTACTCTCCAACATATCTTATAATAATGCTTAAAATACATTGTGATTTATAATAGATTTCATTAATATTAGTGTATTTTAAAAAATATACATTAAAAATGTCTTCGTGACATTAATCAACTCAAAATGATGAAAATATTGTGTAACTACATCATTAATGAAGACATTTATCTTTACTATGTAAATTCTTCCTATATTTCGCACACATAATTGGTTTTAATTGTGCGTTCTTTCTTGTTCGAGCTTAACTTAAGTTGACTTAAATGGAAAATCATGATGATTATATTATTAACTTACATTTGATAATTACAAAAAACAAATATTTTTTATTTCTTATTTTAAAATTCATACACGAAATAATGAAAGAAAAAAATTTAAAAATGAAAAAAAAAGAGTTAAAAGTCATGTTCTTATAATTAGATTGTTCAAACCAAACAAGCTCTAATATTTGTGTAGAGTCACCAAAACAAGTTGTAGGACGCTAGCTCAACTAACTATATTGCAAAACATAACACGGGACTACAACTTTGAGCTATATACATGTTTACTTGGATATAGCACATTAACTCAAGATTATGTGGTACATTAACCCAAGATTATGTGGTTTAAGTTATTGTTTATACATATATTATTCATATGAATACTTACATGTGTTAATGACTAATTTTTATTGACAAATCTAAGTAATTATCTTTAAGTTGAATTGACTATTTTTCTAATTAAATAAAAACAATAATAAATGTCAATAAAATAATACTAATAATGATAATTAATCTTTTTTAAAATATTGAAAAATAAATTTATTTTTACAAAACTGACTTCGAATATAAAAATTATTCCACTTATTTATGTATATATATAATAAAAAATAGATTTAAATTTAATTTATTTTCATAAAATGAGGATTCTACTATTAATATTCTAAATTAGCTTTCCGTGAGTTAGAATAATTACAATTTGATAATATGGCAATGGGTGATGTTAGTATACGTATACATATATTGTGCAAATTTAATAGAATTTTGCGTTGTTTATTCATATTATTTTTCTTGCACTTTCAGTTTTCTTTCAGGTTTTGCTCTTTCCTTTTGTTAATGTTGGTAAGGTGACCCTATCAATCTTCTATTTTTTTGTTGACTCGTCATGGTTAAAGTGAACAGGGAAAACATTATAAGGTATCTTTTTATGCATCAATGAAGCTTCTGGGTGATTTTGTACCTGTGGCTTTTCTCTCACCAAATCTCAAAATGGGAAAAGGGATTCCACAGAAAAGGAAATTAAAGAACATTGAATAAATACTCATCATTAATTGATTCCCCTTAAACAACTCAGGAAAAGTAAGTATGCAGAGACAGTGATGAAACAAGAAGAATAAACTCCTAGGATATCCATGGCATAACTCAAGCATATGCTATTGCTTCATTGACCCTTTTCATCTCACTCATTATATTTATAAACTTGCAAACTTTACATGCAAAAATGTTGTTGTTCAAGACTAAAACTTAAGCAAATAAGTTTTTGGAGTGTTAGGAAAATCAATAAGAGAGCAACACTAACAAGATCAAATAAGAATAAAAACTCAGTCAGATTTACGTAAAAGAATGATACCATTTTTAATTTAAAATCTTAAAATATTAAATTTATAGATCTTGTTTTTTATATATTTTTTAATTTTTTCATTTTTACTTAATGTTAAATTAGACTCTGATGACAATTGTGATTAGTTTGAAGCATTCCAAACCCATAACACGTGAAATGAGAAATTTTTATACAAATGTGGTAAATGAAAATTTCTAAACTGTATTAAACTTCTTTCCTTATGTGTTAAGAAAATAGAGTACATCTGATAGTACAAGTATTAAATTTATGACAGATTTCGTTCTCATTGTTTGTGCCAAGTTTTACACTGTGAATCCAGCTTCATTCTTAGTCATATTTGTGTCATATGATGTGGGGCAGCATTCTTGATATATATTACAAAATAATATAGATGATCAATTAGTCAATAAGATGGTCTAAAAGACAAGGAATCATGGATGATAATGCAAAAAAGTTGCCTTAGCAAGCTGTACTGCAAAATGGCCTAAAGTCCTGGCCACATCAACTTTGCCAACAAAATCTTGCAATGACTAATGAGTCATAAAAATCTCTAACTGCGGAAAATGTTTGATAAAAGCCCAAAAAAACTTGCTAAACCAGGACACATTTAAAGCAAAGCACATAAAGCAGAAAAAGTTGAAAGATATGTCATGAGAGTGAGGGCCATGCCACTGAGCAACTGATATGATAAAAGATTAGAAGATACCCTGATTTTGGTACAGCTTCTTTTCTCCACTTCTCTTCTTTAAAGTACGGAAGAATCTGAAAATGTTGGGAAGGACCAATAAAGGTTTGTGACCCTTGGCCATCAGGAATCAGCAATTTATGAGCATAAAAACTGTACAATTGTCAGCCAAAGTAAAACATCCTTTGCTGAATGGATATCCTTAGCATAACCCAAGCATATGCCAATGTTTCAGTGGTTTATTCCATCTTCTTTGCTATAAAGACTGCTCAAGTGTCACACACACAAACCAGACACAATTCAAGGTGAAAACTTAAGCAAATCAGCAATAGGGCACCTCTCTCCTGGCAGGTGAAGGATCACCCTTTTTGGAGCTTCCAAAACTCACTGTCAATAACTTGCCAAAGGAGAGTTGCCCTGTGGCTGCTTTAGCTTAATCTCATACAATGGTGGAGGATAAAAGGTAATAATCAAAGGTTAATGGAAATGCATCTCTTGGTTTTAGTCTCTTGCATCTTAATTAGTTTAAGGAAAATTTTGTTTTTCTTTTTCTGTACATTAATTTCATTGTGAGAATGACAGTTTTTCCATCAATGTGCTTGAGATATTTCTAATTTATCACCAAAGAAGTAAAATGTAACTCTCTATACCTATGAAAAATCATGTAACTAGCAGAGAATTTTTATTTTTTGGAAAAATTATGTCTGTCTTTGCTTTTACTATGTTATGCTGCATGCATGCTCTTTGTCTGTTGATTATTGGAGAAACCAATCTTTCTATTCTTACCTAAATCTGAGTCAAATAATATACATCAATCCTTAAAATTGTACATATAAAGTATCCTTTTAGTATTCAAAATTACCAAATACTTGATCCTTATTTTATATTTTGAACAACTAAACTGACTGAAGGTTACTAATTTCTAGTAATGCAATGACATTTTCATAATTTCACAGACCAAATTACTACACACTCCTGATTCTCAATAAAAGTTATTTTTGCTCTAGCTTAAAGTCACCAGAAAATTGGTCAAATATGAATGAGAAACATTAATTTATCCACTTCCAACATATTTCATCTCTTAATATACCAAAAACTGCTGCACCTACACTCCTCTAGTTCCTCCACAAGCATCCATGATTCTATCACAACTTGTACCAGCGCTGGCAGTGGCACCATAAATGCAGAAAAATAAGTCTCATTTGTTTAATTCAAGAGCAATGGTAGCAAAATGTGTGCACCAACTCTAATGTGGTAGCACCTCACAGTTCACACAGAACCTGTGAAATGCTGAATGCAGAACTTTGATAGAGATAGATCAAAGTTCTGGAATCACTAACAAAGTAGTTTTATGCATGAATCGTTTAAATAAAAAGTTTATTTGGATTGTTTGAAGGGAAGTAAAATGGAATTTAAAAGAAAGTTCCACAAATTTCTTCTCTTTTCTAATGTGAGATGGATATTATCTCATTTGGATAAACTTGCTGGTTAATACCTGGGAAGAAATGTGAGTTATTTTTTTAAAATACAAGTTAAAAAATGTATTTTAGATAAGTTAAGTCTGAAAAAATAAAGTATACAATTTAATTTATGACACTATTTTTGTTTTCTATAAACACTTATGAATGAGTTTATTCAAACTTAACAGTAATTCTTATTTCGTCTTTAAAAAAGCTACATAATGAAAAACAATATTATTTTATGTTATTTTTCTCTGATTCAATTTTGATTAAAAAAAATCTTTATTTTTTTTCCAAATTCCCATGGACAAAATTGCTCAACTAGCTAGAAGCTTTACATACTTAAATTCCAATCCACGCTTCTTTGGTTAATTTAGTACCATTTTTTTCTAAACGAAAAAACACATCTTTTAATTTGAAATCTTGTTAATACATCTTTTAAACATATTTTTTAATGTACCAAAGAAATGCCATGAGATATACGTTGCGTATACTAATAACAGTTCCAAACTAATCTTTTTAAGACTATTAATCATAAAAATTAATTTAGTTTCTTATAAAAATTTCTCGCATTAGCATCATTCTTTTAGTACCACGAATAGATTAATCTCTCACCCGAATAAATTGGAAGAAAACCAATAGATAAAAGAATTGAGTTATAAACGAAGAATAATTCTTATCACTCAACCTTAAAGATGATATCAAATATTAATTTTATTGTATTTTGAAAAATTTAGAGAAACTAATAGTATGGTTAAAATAATACATATAAATGGGATGTATTAAATGGGAGCGTAGTTTTTATCTTACAAATTGTTATGCAAGCTCAAACTAGGATTTTATATATTTTACCTTTAACATTATATAGGTTATATATAATATAAAAAAATTATTTTTCATTTTCTGAATCATTTTATTTTTTCTAAATTTTAGAAACATTTATTTCTCTTTAAATTTTTAAGTTTTTTTTTTTTATTCTTTGTCTGTGCTCACAATTTAGGATGTGACATAGTTTAGAACAATATGAACTCATCATATTTGATTTTAAGTAAGTTTTTGTTTTTCCTTAGATTTCAAGTCCTTTGTTTTCAGTTTTTTTTTTTCATGCGTGTATTTTTTTGTAGCATGTGTGATTTGAGTTAAAAAGATTATTATTTTAAGTTTGTAATGATGTGTTTTATTTTGAATTAGACCTCATACAAGCCCATATGGACTTCTTTAACTTTTCTAGTGTTAAGGTAATTTCTTGAAGGGCAAGTGAATTACAGTAAGAGAAGATAATTTAATTTTTTATTTCGAAAAGACCGGATAAGTGAGAATGTTTGATTAGATTTAACTCTATAATAGATAATTCTTATTATATTGGTGTGGTATTGATTTATTTTGGTTAATGACAATTGTACTGGATAAATACATATGAATATATATTGTGATGATATTGAGTTTGTATAGGTGGAAGCATGTTGGAGGATATGTATAAGGTTTAGGAAACTTAAACTTGGTGATTGAACTTTTTATTGTATTGAATTATTTGAATTGACCGATTGGGATAAATTAAGATTTTTACTTATGAAATTGAATCAATGGTGACTCTTTTAAATTAATATTAAACTTATATTATTTCTTGTTAAAAAATTTTAGATATTATATAATTGATATAGTATATTATAGTTTAATGTTCAACTTTGTGTTTATTTTATATTATAGACTTTCTTATAAGTCTATAAGAAAGTCTGATTAGAAAGGTTTGGAAGGCTCGTTGATGTAGATTCTGTATCAAAGTTTCTCACATAAGGATGTGGCTAAGCCTATAAAGATGTGGAAGAATGACTGATTCGTAGGGATGTGCTGAGTCCAATCCACAAAGGTGTAAAAGACTCATTTTGCAAAAGAGTATCACCCTCATGGACATGGTTGATCTCAATAACGTGCAAGATTTATGTAATATCTGTGTCCGAAGTTTATCTACAGGGATGTCAATACAAATGCAGAGGCGTGGCAGACATGTTGCAGAGTAATTTAATGTTTAGAAATTGTTTATAAATTTTAAATGTGATTTTTTTACTGAATTAGGAAAAATGATTTGATAAAAGTTGTAAATATTTATATTATATTGTAATCAATATAAAAACCAACTTAAGTTTAATATAACTTTACATATTACATGTAGATGTGACATGAGAATAAATAACTGTAGATTAAAAGTTAATAAATTGTGATTAATCTTTTTAATGTAAATAATTTAATGTAACAACATTTGAAAGAGATTTTTAGTGTAACCCCAGCTCACGTGAAGATAACAACAAACATCCATCCAATATTTTCTCTCTCTTCCCACTTCTCCATAGCTCTCTCTTCCTTTTTTTTTTATTTTTTATCTTTTATACTTTCTTTAATTCAGAATCTTTTCAGAATCTAATCAAGTCTTGCATTAGCTAGCTGAGGATTCTATGATCATTTTAAACCGAAGAGTAAATTCATATTTACTCTACAGATACTTTGTTTTCTGTTTTTTGTTAAGTTTTTGTCATCATCAGTATTAGTAGAAAAGTTGAGAAAAGTGTTCCTCTCAACTTGATTAAGGTTATACTAACTAAAAGTTGGTGTTATTTGGAAAACTTGTTCTAGATCCCTAGAGTTGAACTGGTGTTGTTGCTTGATCGAAAGAATTGATAGAGGATCGTTGGGTAAGAGAAGCTAGTTTTTACCTCAAATAGGCTGATGTGGTCCCCAATTTCAAAATTCTTTACATAAATTGTTTGTGCATGAATGTGAATTGTTTTGATTTGGAAAATGAGTTTGATGAATTTGCTAGAAGTATGTTGTTATAATGTTAAAGAAGTTTTTGGATGATATTTGATGATTTAATCATTTAAGTGTTGTTATGATTGTGGAAAATTTTGGCATACTATTATTTGTGGATTGAATAGGTATTGATGTCAATGATTGAAAGATGAAGTTCATGTCATACATTTGGGATAATGTATGAGTTATGCTTGTTTGAGTACATTAAGTATATCATACCTATGTTTAATAGAGATCCTCAAGCTTCACTGATGATCTAAGTCACATAGACTAAGATATCAGGTGGTGAGAAGCTGATGAGGGAGTTCATACACACCAAGACCACTGGTAGACACTCGGTATTGGATGTTTGAGCTTACTTTGTTCTTTTCTCTTAGATTTGATGACAGTCTAAGTCTTGGGTATTGGATTAGTCATTTCTCTTAGAATCGCTAGTAATCTAAGTCTTGGGTATTGGATTAGTCCTTTCTCTTAGATTTGCTGAATCTAAGTTTTGGATATTGGATTAGATGTTAGTCTTTGGTAGGGGTATACTTAATGAGTCTTCTGGAAAACGATAGGTCCATATGTGACCTATATGTATTGATGTGGTCTATGCGACGAGACCTTTATGTATGATGTTTGACATGAGTACTTGAAATGAAAAAGAAAAACTTGTATTGAAACATGATATGTTATACTTTAAGGGAATTATTATGACTGATATACTTTGTTCTTTTTGCATGATATGTTATAAACTTTCAATTTTACTAGCTTACTCTTGATTTTCACGTTGTTATATGAACTGCGATGATTGTATTATATACACGAGCAGGTGCAGATGTAGGTTTTGGAGCACCTTAAAGACGATATGTCCTTAAATCTATTTTCCTTTTGTCTTGTATATACTTGTATATATGTTTTGATGTAGTTAAAGACTTTGTGTCCTTGAGATGGTCTTCCTTTTTGTTATGTAGATAGTTGTACATAAGTTTGATGTATCTAAACACTTTATGTAGTACTTTGAACCTTAAGTTAGTTTAGTTGAGAAATCATTCTCTAATACTCTCGCTTAAGCGGGAGAATCTCGCTCAAGCGAATTTTGTAGAAAAGTTTACTCTGCAAGTCTCGCCTGAGCGAAATCTTCGTAAACAAAATAAGGTGCTCTCTGGAGTGTTTTTGCCCTGGCAAGAAATCTTTCACCCAAGCGAAAATGGCCCTGGAGCAGTTTATTTATCTTTTTTATGTATTAAATAATTTATGATTTGAAATTATACTTTGTTTATCTGTAAAAGTTAAATGGTAAATACTATAGAATTTTTGGGTTGTTACATTTAGTATGACACGAGGAAACAAATGAATTATCTCTTAAAAGGTATATTATATGATTGGTTAGAATGATGAATAGATTTGAGTTGTAAATATAATGGATGAATATGGATTGAATTATGTATGAATCAATTTGAATGAAATATACCGAGTAACTAGGATGAAAAAGCCTTGTATATGTTATGTGGTGTTGAGTATTGAAATTCATTAAAGAAATTAGACTTCATTGATAGTATAAATTATATTTGATGGTAAAAGATTAAAGAAAATGTTGGTATCAAGCTTTGTTAATTAAATGGTGTAATAACTACTCTAATACTCTTGAGCTAGTCAAAATACATAATAGGTTTTGATATAAGCTAAATGTTAACCTCTTACAGAATTTGCTCAATGTATATCTTTTGAAAGGTATCATAATATTTATGTCCTTGAGATAAGGAATAACTATGATGATGTGGTATTAATTCTTTGTTAAAATAATGAATAACCATACGAATATTATTAACCTTTGAGTGTTTTGAGAGAAACTAAATGTATCTTCACTAGTGTGTACATGTGTAGGAGGGAGTTGCGATTTATTGAATTTACATTATCATAAAATTATGTGTTCTTTTGTTTTTGACAATTGATATTGTAAGTTATTCTAAAAACATCAAAAAATCATTTAGAGAATGAAATAAAAAAGTTTTATTTTGAAAATTAATAGTTTGAATGATATAACATTAGTAAATAAATATAGGTGTATGAATTTATGTTTTACGTTTCGATACTATTATTATATTGAAATAAAACACATTACATATTTATTTATTTATAGTTTATTAATTAAATTTTAATAGAAAGAAATTAACACTTAACACTCTGCAAGGGCGTAAGTTAAGTAAGTTTGGGATCCTTCATCTCCAAATTGAGTTTGTAGTGGCTAACACTGGATTATTGTCACTAGTCATGAGACCGCTAATAAAGGTCTCATTTCAGCCTTTGTGGAAAGGTAACACCACGACACCAACACTTTTCACCTCCTTGTGAGTGAGATGATCATCAGTTGGATGATGTGTCTTCTTCGTTGCATCTTCCCGTAGTGGGATAGTTTTGTGCTTATGCAATGTTCGATCTTAAATCAACATCATCAGTGTTGGTTGAGCTCCTTAAGGTGGAGTTTGATAATGCCACAACAAAGTTGAAGCAATGTCATGGTTTTCACGCAAACTAAGTTGGATGTGTGAGATGTATGAAGAGTGTATGGTCCACCAAAGACATGAGTATGCACCTCAAGCTTATTTGTTGCACCTTGTTGGGTGCACAATATTTGCAAATAAAAGTGTAACATCTTTTATCATGCCAACTTGCCTCTCTTCAGTAATTTGAGGATGTGTGGTGGGTATGGATGGGGAGCAACCACACTCACCCACATGTCTGACTAGTTGGAGGATGCTTCGTTTACCCAAAAGAAGCAATTAAGAGGTTATGTCACACTTTTACAAGTAAATAATATACATGATTTGAAAAGCTTACAGTTATTTCCAGTTAAAGATATCAATAATATTTTATTCATGACGAAACAGGCATGACTATATGAGCAATTCACAGGGATGGGAATGAGGTATATGAATCTCACATAAGAGAAGATTCTCCCTCTAACATCATGTTATGTGATCGGACACCGTATTGCACAATTGATATTGTGCGCATCCAAGTAGATGATGGGATGATTTGGACTCCATACCATGACCATCATCCTAGTAGGGCATTTGAGGTGATATCATTGTTCTCAGGATGTATCTGGCTCGATACTTGCTCATAGTGCCATTTCTCGGAGCATGTGAGACACTAGTATAAGTACGAGCAAACGGTCCCTCGGCCATCTCCCCATCCCTCATTTGAAGGTGGAGTAGTCCTTGTTATAGATGATCGATGGTTACACTTTGTCGACCACCTTATTATCGATGAGACACTTTCACATCCATCAACATGCAGAGTCGGATACATACACTAGTTCAAATTAGTATCACACACGTACATACTTCCTAGGGCGGATGAAGATCAATCGTTTCTATTGTCACGTCATCGTCTACGTAGTCTGAATAATGACGAGACATAACAACCTCAATGTGAGCATGCTTGTCAAGTACGTAATTTCTCTCTTGTTTTGTATCTGTTGTTATTTTAGCATGGTTATTTTTTTTAACATTTTAAGTGTTTAATGTCATTTCAGTGAATGCATGTATATTTGAAAAGATCGTCGACCTTCAGGATGTAAGACAAAACCTAAAATATATTACAGTAGCATGTAATGTTACATATGAAAGGATCATTTATACTAAAACGTCCACGTTTTATGTAAGACATGTGGCACAAACATAACTCTTAAATAATTTTTATATATACTTAGATTTTACATTTTAAAGTTAGAAAATATATTGCACTAATTAAAAAATATATTGTACTTAGAATATTGTATTTTAAATAGAAAAATAATATTAAATTTGTCTAAAAACTTTTATTTTATATTATAAAGCTTACAAATAATAAAAAGTTAAAAAATTCATAATG
>Ga0123340_1003904_pt1 | contig 14039 bp, 7 predicted proteins | sample SirMexnodulemix_FD_89961 | JGI IMG/M metagenome (GOLD analysis project Ga0123340, IMG submission 89961) | Root nodule microbial communities of legume samples collected from Mexico - Siratro Mexico nodule mix | ecosystem: Host-associated > Plants > Roots > Nodule | place: Mexico: Nepantla... | reverse complement strand
TATATATTCTAAATTTATATCAGAATATATAATCCAAAATAATAAAAAAATTATTTTTAATGTTCTAGAATGTAGAAATTTCAAATTTCAAAATTTTTATGGGACTGCAGCTTTAAAAGTATGGGATGCAGAATGTATTGGGCCTTCACACTCTATTAGCCATCCAACCCACATATAAAAGGAGTTAGCAAAAACAAAATAGTTAGATATTTGTTCTCTTTTACTCTGTCTTGCTAACAGTTTAAAAAAAATCTTCAAGGATTTGTGAACTTCTTTTTTCTTTCTTTTTGAATTTTCTTCTTATTTTCTTCACGTCTAGTTCGATACCTTGAAGGAATCACTTGAATTTCAATGTGTTTCTTTAATTGATTTATTTATAAAATTTGTTTTTTGTATTTTTATGCCTTGTGTACTTGTGTTGAATATTTTTACGACTTCACTACCCCTAATTAGAAAGAATATTTTACTTATATATTGAATGAAAATTTATTTTATGGATATACAGATATAAATATAATATAGTCATAGGATATAATCACTTCTAGGAATTTTTATTATCAAGACTTAGTCCTATTTAATTTCTCTCCAAGACATTAGATTAACTAAGATTAAAAGTTGTTGCAAGAAAATAATTAGGATTAAAGAATTATTTGCTTAAGTATTTAGATTTTAATAAATTATTCAATGCAGTAAACAGTTTAAAATCGAACACATGGGAATTTTATGAAATTGAGAGAAACCTGATCTTAGCAACTTTCCTTCCTTTCATAAACTTATTTTCTCGCTGCGATTATTTGTGTGTTTATTTATGAAAGAAAAACAATATTCATTATTTAATTTATTAATTTTAATTATCATTTCTCTCAACCCATACATTCAAAACCATTTTTTGTTTCACTTCTATCAGAATTGTGTGTGTGTTGGATCAATCTTTGATCAAAGATTGATATCCAGACTTTCTATTTTTAATTATTCCTACTCATAATGATGTCATACGTACTCATCATCATCATCACAAAAACATAAGTTAATTATACAAACATAGATATATGAATGACGTAACTCTTAAAAACTATAGTAACTCACTGTTATATATCATTAAATAAAAACGTGGCTATATGGCTGCTATATGCAGTGTATATCTCTCCCTATATGCATGGTTGAATGCAGTGTACAGTCACATTGAACTATAGCTATACAAATTTGACTTCATAAATTTTTTGGTTCTCATAATTTCATGGTTGTCATTGGTAACCATGTGTATGTCGTGAAGCACGATTGTAAAACCAAAAATCTCTAACCAAAAATAGAACAACAATTGTTTTATGGTTCTTTGTTCTCTCTTGTTGTCTCTTTCTTTCTCCTCTAATGTAGGATGTTGAATCAGTGAGAATCTTTTTTTTCAGATTTGGACCTAATTAAAGACTCGTTGGTGATAAAAAGAAAAGAAATATCGTATATATATCATATAGCTGCCCACATTACACATGCTTTAATTAGTATTAGTTGTTTATTTGATGAATTATTGGATATAGTACACAGCTGAATCAGTAGAGATTCTATTTGATCAGATTATTAAAAAAAAATGGAGATTTGTGACTCTCCTAACTACAAATATTTAAATGACTTTATTTATATATACAAAAAAAACTTGCAACAAGCATCGTGCGTCATATGTTTCCCAAATTCCATTAATCTATCCAATTGACAGGGGATGTTTGGCTTATTGTTATTGCTTTTTTCTTTCTATGTTACTTTGTCATTTATTGGATAAGAAGAAAAGGAATCTTGAAACTTTACATGACATAATAGTGATAACCACTAATGTAAGCATTTTTTTCATCACTAAAAGAATGATATAAACGAGAAGCATTTGGAATGCTTCAATCCACCAGTTATCAGTAATTTTTTTGTCAATCTTTTTTTAAAAAAATATCATCAATTAAGTTCGTAATTTCCTACTAATAGTTAGATAGAGTTTTTACCATTAAAGAAGTTTCCATTAACTATATTTCATTAAATAGTGCCTGTGCTAATTTGTTTGACAAAATTTAATGATGGTAACTTATGCACATGTGTTCCCACCAGAAATAGAAGAAACATTATCTGGACAAACACATGTTGATGCTTATATATGCATTAACAATACGTCAAATGGAAAGAGGAAAGCATTAGAACTGCTGTGTTGATGTAATTCTTTGAGGCATTATGTGTCACACATGCTGCATATTGCAGTTACCATGTTCCGCGGAAAACAAATGACAAAATAACGAAAGAAAAAAAAACATATATAGCTAATATCTTATTTTATATATGCCATTTTGTTATAATAATTTGAAGTTTGTTTTTTCCCCGAATATTTTATGCAACAACGGATAGAAAGTTGATTCAAAAGAAACCCTAGTTTAATAAGAATGAGTTGAATAAGGATCACATAGTATAAAATTCTCACGTGTAGTGTTTGATAAGATAATTTAAGAAGTAAGAAGATTGGTGAGTGCAAAAGTGTAACGATGAGTATTGATATTTTGAAGCAGCTGGGACCAGGGTTGTGTCTTTTGGCCCTGCTTGCATGCATGTACAGCTTAATTTTTTGCAGAATAAACGAACAAAGGAAGAAGGGAAATGCAGCTTTTGTGGACTGAAAGCGATTATTCACATGCCCAGTGGTTAGGGTTCAGAAAGATGTAAAATTCAACTTTCTTGTTTTTATGGTGCCAAAAATCAAGACACTTACAACGTGAAATCCATGGATGTAGTTCAAAATTTTGGGTAGTCTTCACTGTCTAGTTCAATCTCTATTCGTCCTTCAATTATTTAATTTTTTTTTTTTACTCTTGTTAAATCATGTATAATAGAGTCAATTATATACCGCTACTTCCTGAGGATTTTTTCAGATTGTAATAATTATTCCAATTTTTTTAAGTTACAACAATCTTTCTTTCTAGAAGTAGTGAAATTTGTATAATATATATGATAAATGTTAAGCGCATTATTTTTTTTCGATACATAGAGATAAAAATAGTGCAGTGTAAAAGATTGCAAGAGATGTACTTAATATTTTATTTTAATATTTCATGCTGATCATTTAACTTTTTTTATTGTTTTTAAACATATTTCTTAATTTTTTATTCAAATTTAATTAAAATTTAAAATATCAATACATTATATCAAATGTTTTAATCGTTTGGATAAACTAAAGTTTAACATTAGTAGTCTCAGTAAACATATTATAAATAATACGTAACTTCGTGATCTACTTTCTCGTTTAGACCATCTTCCAATACACTTTCTTTTATGTTTATTTCACGCATTATCCTCACAGCTAAGCAAAAATTGATTGCTATAATATTCCATATTTTCTTAACCACTTATATCTACACCATCTTCACAATTTCAATAATTTTAAAAGCAAACATCAATGATTAAAGATAATCTTATTCTACAGTCATCCTAATTCTAAAGAATGAAATATATATTAAAAATTATTTATTATAAAATTTAATTATAATATAATGTAGGTATAGGTAAATTTTAAGTTTCAGTTTGAATATTTTCAGTTTAAATCATTATTAGAAAATTTCATTGCCTTGAATATTTAATATTGTTATATTCTTCAATGAGTGTTATTAGATTTTGTCTTTAACTAGAGTGTCTTGAGTGCATCGTTTCCTTATATATCTCCATGTAAGAAATAAAAAAATAATAATTTTATTATTTTCAATTAAATTCCTATTAAAAATTTATTTTATTTGGATGTCCAAAATATTTATATTTTAATAAAAAATATAAAAATTTTGAGTACACAATAAAATTTCTTTAATAAAAACTCAATTAAAAATATCTAAATTTATTAAAATTTAAAACTTAATTAAGATGTAAAATAAAAAATATTTATCATATAAAAAAGTAGTCATTATACGTGTTGCATATATTAAAATATGAATTATAATTTTTTCATAATTTAATTTATTTTTTAGTATTAATTTTGAAATACTTATGATAAAAGTTAATATTTTAATTTTGAGGTAAAATTTGTGTAAGGCTACAATTATTCAACTTAAACATTTAAGTGAGTTTCAAACCCATATTAAATAGAAGAAGTGAGAAAATTAACAATATATAAATGAAAAAAAATTAGCAAATCCTATTATTTTAGTATTTTTGAATTAGATTAAAGATGATATCGTATGAGTTTACTTGACAAATGATATCTTTTATATGTAAAAAAACAAACATTTACATTTTATATATATATAAGGATCGAAAGGTAAAATTCCTTTACCTTGACGGGAAAGGGATTAAAAATGTCATTTTTTTTAACCCAACCTCCCCAAATCCACCCCTATCTTGAACAGGGGCCACAAGGACAAAACGCACCCCACTCTGTCTTGTCTGATCCTTATTGCTTAATCGAACATGGGACCTTGCTGGCTGCTGACCCATTTCTCTTTTCGTGTGGGGTTCATTCAATAGCTACAAACTAGTGGTTGGAACATTTGTGGAGATGTGAGTTTCTCTACCTTATCGCCTTTATTATTCTTAGCTGGAATACTTCATATATATTCATTTTATATAAATTAATGTTATAGTAACAGTATTAGTAAAAACAGTAAAATTCCAAAGATGGAATGTACAATAAATTGTATCATGTTTCCTCTGTAAACAATATATGTATACATAGATATATATCTCTAATAACTAAGAAAAATTCTGATTACAAAACTTGTCACTCAGAAAATTTACAAAGTGAAAAACATTAGATCAGTCACAAAGGCGAAGCAATCATGTGAATGCTGAATCAGTCTCCGATGAATTGTGTGTATCTCAAATGAAATCGACGAACTGGGAATTTTCTACTTTTACATTATACCGCATATCAATCCATATACTGTGATTAAGGCCATTACGAGAGAATGATCTGTGCCAGCAGCCAAATCCAACGTTAGAACATCGTTACTCAGTACAACGCCTGAGGGTGAGTGTTTTTGCTTTGCCTGCACAATTTTCAAAAGTAACATCAATACCAGTTTCATATTTAAGCAATTGATTAAATTAGTCATGCGTGTGTTCATATGATTAGGGAATCATTAAATTACCTCAGCAACTATTTGTCCATCAATGTTCACGATCTTAAAAGCTTCTGCTTTGCCACTGATTCTTACTATGCTGTACTTTTGGCACCCCACAGAAATTTGGCAAGCCACTCTCCCTTTGATCATTTGATTACATCTTTTTACTTGAAACCATGGTTGTTCCTGGGTTCCAAATTCGGAACTGATGCATCTGTGTCCTTCCCAACATCCAAGAGCTAGTAATCTCTGCAAAATATGGTTAAAAGGAATAGATTAGTTAAATTCTGATGCAATAATTTACAATGCCAAAAATTCTTGGTTTAAGCCATTATTAGCATATGGGGTGTAGTATTTGACTGATTTGTACCTTCTTTATGGTGCAGAGAACTTTGCCTCGTAGATCCATGAGGTTAACTTCTCTTCTGCCCTTTCTGTCATAGTTGTCAACTCTATAAACGATGTCACCATTTGAGTCATACACAGTGCATCCATTGGAGTGGAAGACAAGTGATTTCAACCATAGAGTGTATGTTTCTCTTTTGGATGTGAAACACTGAGTCTGAGGAGATGAGGGTAGCTGAGGGTAAACCTTGGCCATTGCAGTGTTTGGTTTAGAGAAGAACTTGTGTTGTGTGAATATGTGGAATAAGGGAATGATCTTGAGCAACTTATTTATATGCCTACCTGACCCCACCTTGTTGGCAGTTTCTTTGGAGCACCTTTTGGTGATAATTCTATTTAATGTGTATGGTAGAAGAAGGACTTGTAATTAGTTAATCTATAACTGCAAAAAATTAATGATGTGGATTAAACCCCCGGATTAATTAACCCTGGCAATTTCCTCTCATGTACTATATGCATTTTATATCATTTCTGTCTCTGTTTTGGCTGTTATAATCATGCTATATGTGGATCAAGCACTAATTCACCTTTCTAGGATTAAATTTAATCTAATGGAAAACGGAATAGTTATCATAAAACACATATGAAAGCACGAAGCTTATTTGTCATCATTGTACTGCATAAAGTTGAAAAGCTTTTTTTCCATCCCACTCGTGACATTCTTAGTGAAAAGTTATAGGTCCTTCTAAACTACTCTCCAAGATTTTTACAAAAGCGAATGTGTCAGAAACACGGTCATGGGTTTTATTATTTAAAAAACAAGCATTAACTTAGTACTGTACATTTTTATCAAATATTTGATAATTTTGTTTATTTAAGCACTATCACGGGTAATAGGAAATTACATAGTTTTTTTTTCATGAATGTTTCTCTGTATAAATACTTTATCTCGTTAGTAGTATTTGTCATATGAAACCGAACAAGACATTTTCTGTTACATGGTGCTGTATATCCTCTTAACATGTTAATACAATTTTTCTATAAGCAACATGTTGATGCAATATTTTTACCTAATAGGTGAACAAATTAGATTAAAAGTATTCGTCGTGTGAAAAGCTATCCTAGAATGGAAGTTGGTGTTTTAAGAGAATATTCGTTGATTCTTGATGAAATACATTGACATGTAAAAGGTAACCCTGACTATCATTCACGAACTTAATATAATGTATATGCTATGCACCATTTTTCCAGAGTTTAATCAAGGCAATTGGTTCCCAAATTCGGTAAAGTGGAGTTAGCTAAAGGAACAAACGGTTATAGAAAGAAACCTAAACAAAGACAGAGAGAGAAAGAACATAACGAAATGGAGAGTGGTCATATTCCATTAGAGCACGTTTAAGGCATTGGATTGGGCGTGGAAAACACCTTGAATTTTATAATAGAGGCAGATGAGTTAGTTTATGTGTCTGACTTGCATTTGAAAAACTATGATATATAATTAACAAAGCATGCACTTATCAAAAAGGTTTTCCATTTCGTGGCATGAGCTGAAAACTTTGAGGGACAAAAGTCATAGATAGGATTAAAAACTAAAAAGGGCTTTTGAAAATGAACGTAGTTCGTTTCCAATGGGTGGTCGTTGATGTCATTATAGTGCAGACATTGCTTTGTGTAGTTATCTGTTAAAAAATTGGACGGCTGTGGCAGTTGATGTCACGAACACAAAGGGATAAAATTATTTTTTATTGTATACTTATCGGCTACAGTATAATTAATCATTATCCACTCTACCTCTTCTCACTTTGGGACCTAAATGGGTGTCATTAGGTAAACATAATATGTATTATTATTATTATTATTATTAGCACTGAGCCAAAAGCCATCGCTTCCATCACAACCAATATACCTAGAATTCGCTTTGTCAACGTAAGTTCATGGAGGTATAAAGGTGTAGGAGGAAGGGGTTTGACTTTATCTAAGCCATCATTACATGATCAAGTATGGAATTATGTATTTTATCGTATAATCCTAAGTCTTAACATTGTCATTTACTACTCCTTCATAAGTTTAGGAATAACTAACTAATATCATACTTTTGACTAGATTATCAATATCATTATAATCAACATCATTATTATTATAATGTTAAGTCGGATAAAATCTAAATATTATTTATTTTTACATTATTATGATCAGTCATTCTATATAAAATATTATCTGTTTTGATATTTAGAGTTCCGTCACATAGTTTTATCTTTTAAAAAATGTCTCAAAAAGTAAAAAAAAAAATGTATAACCTCAATTCCTAATTTATGTAAGACTATATTGGACTTACCGAAAGATTATCCTGTTTTTTTCTTATTTAAAAAAAAGGTTTGTGTGTTATCAAACTTATTGGGCAAATTTTGATAGGATTAGTATGAAATTTGGTACAATAATAATTATTAATATTTGTCATATTTGGTTTTCAAGATGTCTCTTTTGTTTATTAATGCGATTAGTTCAAATGCGTATTGTTTGCACAACGTCATACTCAAGACAGAAACCATAAACAGGTGCATGTGATATGTCTCCATTCTGAAGCATACAATTAATAGAGTTTTGTATGTAGAGAAACATATTGGACCAAATCAATCAATATGTGTCTGTATATGTAATGTATTGCTCACAAATCCATTAATTGAAATTAAATTTGTATGGAAAATCATATACTGAAGATTTGAAACCGAGGTTATATTAGGTGGCAATGACACTGACATGAATTCAGACAGGCAATATACTAAATATACATCATGAATCATCTATGCACATACCTTTGATGCTCTTAAACTTTTGGCAAATTGTTGTCTTCAAATGCAGTTCCACAAAAGACAGACAAAGAAACAGTAATAACCAAACTGTATATAAACTTGAGGAAGAATAAGGATATCACTATGAATGAAAGAAACTGTATATACATATATATAGTAACATGGTGGTAGAAGCAAACAACAAATTAAATTCTCTTCCTGTTAAGAGATATACATGAACAACTTACATTAATTAGACCCAATATCAATAATTAAATTTATTAAGTAATATTTCATTAAAAATAATCAACTATGCTAATATAGTTATGAAAAAAATAGGTGTGTTAATTGGTAAACATTTCATTGTTCCATGGTTTAATTGGGCAAGCCCATAGGAATAGATATTATTTTTATCACGCAGTCTAAAATGGGCAATTATATGCCAAATCATATGATAAGGATTAATTAACTTTAAGCAAAAACAGAAAATCGATCGTATATATCAAGATGAAAGTGGACAAAAAATGTTATGTAATTATGGTCTTATAATATATAACCGAGTCTGCTAATATACTTGGTCTCTCATTCTCACACGTTTTTTTTTATAGAGACTTCATGTTTTATGAAGTTGCATGGATCATCGTACAAAAGTACTAGAAAAAAAAATCTTACTATATTAGAAAAAAAGATCGAATCAATCAACTTCTGCTATTTGTATTTGACAACTTCAAAACACATTTGAATTCTTTGTCCATACTTATAAAATAGATTTGGTAATTAGGTAAAAATGTCCTTTTGTTTTTTTGTTTTCCTTTTGTTTATTTTAATGTCCATTTAGTTATTGTCTTAAATTCATTGATTTTATTAGTTACATCTAATACTAATATTGTTCTCAAAATAAAACCTCAGGATAAATAATCTCCTACAATAGTTGTGGATGTGAAAGTGAAAAAATACCACAGCCACAGAAGTTATGTACTTAAAGATGGCAAAATATCCATTAATTTGTTTACTCATTTACCACATGCATAAAATTTAATTCGGTTATTATTAGTTGCTTATCAAAAAAAACATACTTCAATTCGATTAAATCAATTATGAAGTTGCTAAAAAATTTCAAATAACACATTTATATAATTTTATATATTATACTTTTGTGTTGCTAAAATATAATGTTAGAAAATTATAGTTTTAAACATTTAATTACATTTTTTATGATTAAATATTTAAAATTATATGTAAGAAAGTATGTTAAAATGGATAAAAAGGTTGAAAAAAAATAATAAGAAAAAAAAAGAGAGGTGAAAAAAAAAAGATATATTAAAGTAGTAAAAAGTACAAGAGAAAATAATATACAAAACCAAAAAAGTCGTAAAACAGATCAAGAGCAAGTTCATCTTTAAAAGTTAGTAATTATATGATTTGATTTTGTGTTATTTTTGTTTGTAATAATATTTAAATATACTTTATATTATAAACGCCTAAGCCATTCAATGCGTTTATTTTAAAATAAAATAAAGCAAAGATTTAAAAGAAAATTTGTAATGGTTATTTTGTCTTAAAAATTAATTTATTTCCTCAATATTAATTATATTTCGTAACTTTGTTTGGAATTTTATAAATAAGACCACCTTGACAAAAACATATATTTTTTTGTTCTTTTTAATTTTAATTTTATTACTTATTTCATTTTGATTCTAAATTACCTATTCAAGAAAATAAATAAACAACTCACAAATACCTAACTTGTACTTATTACTAAATTTGTTTTTTAAGTTGATGATACGCATGTTATTTTACTTAAAATAGCGTGCATTAACTTTTTTACAACAAACATGGTTCTTCGAGGCATTCTCCCTGACACTTGTCAAGTCATATTGATTCGAATGGCCATGGTTTCTTACAAGTTTTAGTAGCTAGGATCGTATATGTTTTGATGAACAATCACTACCACAATTTAGACACCTTTAGGTTTTAACATTTTTTAATATTAGAGTAATAGAAAGGAAAATGTTTACTAATACTTTCAGAGAAATATTTTGAAAAACAAAAAAAAAATGAAAAGTTTGACTAAAGTGTTTTTTTTTTCCTTTTTTCTATTTATGCTTTGCATATATATGCATGTGCAATACAGAATAAAAAAATATGTATTTTATATTCAAAATAAAAAGTATATTCGGAATAAAAAGTATTTTTTTTCCTTTTTCTATTTATGGTTTGCATATATACTTTTGTGTCCTTTTTCTATATATGCTCTGTTTTATACTTTTTACCTCCTACCATTTATTTGTCCGTTGTTATAGAAAGTTAATTTTTTTATAAATTATATTTTTGTATAATAAGTGATAAAAATTAATAATATTTGAATGAAAACTTGATAAAGTATATTTATTTTTAAATTTTTGTTTGTTCACTTGATGAAAGGTCTAAAAAAATCTATAAGAGCATAAAAAGAAATACATATACAAAGATTTATATTTTCCTGGACTTTATCAGCTAAATTATAGATAAAAATATCAAATATACTTTTTTTACATAAATTTGGAACTGTTCATTATTGTTGTGCCTAATAGAACCCAGTTCACTTCGGCCCCAAAAGAGGATGGACTCCAATGTTAGCCCCTTTAAGAAAAGATATAGACTTTTTCCCTCCTGTACCTCCTCGGTACTTTCTTCCTCCTACTCCTACACTTTTATAAAGAGAAAGTAAAAACACATTTTTTAATATTTTCAACGACCCCTCTCTTCACCCTCTCCAATTGTTAAATCTGAATTTTCATAATCTCGAATACGTCTGTAATATAATATTCTCGAATACGCCTGTAATATAATATAAACGGATCACATGATCTAGAATAAAAAAAATTATATTACGAATTATATAACATTTTTAATTATACAGAATATAAATTTTTAAAAATATACTTTAATATTTTTTGATGAGATACAGGAAGAAAAGAAAAACGTGAAGGTGTAGGAAAAAGCTCTCAGAATCTTGATAACCAAATTACTAACTAAATAAGACTTTTTGCTTCTTGCACCACATAATTTCTAACTGCACTCTCTTAAGCTTTAACATGATTTTAGGTTTGGGATTAGTTGTTCTAAGAATATGTTGGAACAAGCTTTCGGACATGATTTTGAGAATAGGATTTCTGAATAAAATTTCTAAAATAGACTTTACAGAACATAATTTTCGAAACACATAAAACATATTACAGATCAAGCCTTTTAAAACATAATTTTTGAAACTAAGTTTTGCTGAACATATTTGATAAACAAGGATCCTAGAACATAATCTTCAGTATAAACTTTTTGGAACATATATGATAGCTGTCATAATGAACTTCTCAGAATTTATTCTTTTTATAACAAGCTTTTTTTCTATAACGGATTTTTTTTTTCTTTTTTTTTCCTCTTTCAAAAAGTATAATGAAAAAATGAAGGTGCAGTGGTGATAGCGCAACGGGGATAACAAGTGACAGACAGTAGCGGTGGCAATAATAGCTTTGTCTTTTTCCATTAATAAGAGGTGCAGTTAGTAATAATGGAGATGCAGGAAGAAAGGTATGATATTACCAACGAAAACAAATCTAATAACAAAATATTATTTGCCTAATTTTTTGTAATTTTGTTTTAAAAATCATATAAAAATATTTTTAATTATTATTTTTATACAATTGACCATATTACAATTGTTATGATGTTCTTTAAGTATCTATTAAGTCTATAATTCTTATGTATGAGAATCATAATTAATCAATGTAATCACCTGTTACCCATCATAAGGTTTTTTTAATCTCATTTAAGGATTGAAGGGCTTAAGAGTGAAGCACTAATTAAGGGTTAATTTTCCTTAACCACATAAATAACAAGTTCGTCTTGGTACAGACAAGATATAGAGCCTGCGGTTTAATTATTTTTTATTTTTTTGTGTATTTCTTTTAGCCATTAAAAAAAAAATTAAAGAGTATATGTTTTATTGTTTTTGAAGTTAATAGATAAAAGCACTAATCAAAACTGTGATATCTACCTATAAAACATAGCAAAATTATTTTTTTTTGTGTATTTCTTTTAGCCATTAAAAAAAATTTAAAGAGTATATGTTTTATTATTTTTGAAGTTAATAGATAAAAGCACTAATCAAAACTGTGATATCTACCTATAAAACACAGCAAAATTCAAGAAAACTGTATACGTGGAACTTTAGTAATGTAAACAACATTTTAGTCTTTTAAATAACTAACATATTTATATATATAAACCATCTTTAATATTAGTGAAATCATTTAAACATACTGGATTTAAGTTAGTAGTCATAATTTTATTCAGTTAAAACACCATAAAATTGGAACACTGACTTTAAAATTAATAATATCATATCTATTTATTGTTTATGTTTCAGCACAAAGTACTATTGATTGTGAAATTGAATTAATGAAAAAATTATGAGAATTGGCAAAGGAGGACCTAAGGTCTAACATTAATTTCTCCAATTAGAAAGGTTAATAATAAGGTATTTTATTAATAATGAAACGTAAGATTTCGAAACCTCGCTACTATAAAATGTTAGTATAATATTATTTAGTTATATCAAAATATTTAATCTTAATCAAATATAAACAAAATTGATCATGTAAGATCTTTTCATTAAATTATGTTAATACGACATAAGATTTAAAACTTTAAATCTTAAATAAAACTTTTAGTCATAAAATTTTGTTTTATACATATATATTTTTATTAATAATTAAATAAAATATCAATTAGAAGGTGAAAATTTTATAATAAAAAGTTGTAAAAAGATTTTTAAAATGATATTTTATAGTGGAATTCACAAAAAATAAATTAAAATTTATATAATGATTATTTTATTGTGAATTATGTGATTATTTATTTAAAATTTTAATAATATTTTTTACCTAAAATAAAAAGAAATCTAAATTCGATTCTATTGGGTTTTGTTTACTTGATTGGATAATATTGGATGGTTGATAGTGCAGCGAATTATTTAATGAGCCCAACAAACCTTCAGTGTTTGATGGGGCTATCATCGCCCAGATGGTGACCACTGTGTTGTTGATACTGACACATTTATATTTCTGTAATAATACCAGTTTTTTAAATTTAACTATTTGAGTTTAATTAAAAGTTGGACTTTAGATTGTTAAAAAACTATTTAATGTAAATTTTTTTCATTCATAATTTATTAACTTTAGTTTTATAAAAACTCTTAAATTGTTGTTTTTAACTTCATTAATGTAGCAATTGAAAACATCATTTACACAAAATAAAAAGAATTGTTTGAATGATACTTCAATTTTATTTTCTTTAATTTTTATAGACTTTTGTAAATTTAAATTTTAACCTATTCAAACATTGAAAATAATAGAATTTTGATCTTCACAAAATAATTAATCTCTATATAAGATATTTTGTATTTGCATGTATTTATGAGTGAAGAAACTATGTTATATGTACAAAAATGTATCATTGTGAAACATATATTTATATTTTTACATCAAAGTTGTTATTTCTCTTTAGTCCATAACATGATTATTCAAAAATATAATTACATAACTTATTTTACTTGATCCAAAAAATAAACAGATATTTGGCACACACAAAAAAAAAACTAAGATGCATGCAAAGAAAAACAGGAGAAAGAAACAATTTAAAGTATATTTATGCCTTAAAAGTATACAAAAATTGTAATGACAAAGTGGCAAAAGAATGTGACCAAATTAAGCACTTAGATGGTTTATAACAAAACCTGAATTCTCTGTCTCTGCAAAGTGAATAAAAAAAAAGAAAAGGCACCAAAGAATGCTTA
>Ga0123340_1003902_pt1 | contig 14042 bp, 8 predicted proteins | sample SirMexnodulemix_FD_89961 | JGI IMG/M metagenome (GOLD analysis project Ga0123340, IMG submission 89961) | Root nodule microbial communities of legume samples collected from Mexico - Siratro Mexico nodule mix | ecosystem: Host-associated > Plants > Roots > Nodule | place: Mexico: Nepantla... | reverse complement strand
TAATTATATATAATTTTTATATTTTCTTTCCATTATTAGTGTGTTTTTCACGTTTAAATTATTTTTAAATATAAAGAGGTGACTCACAATTACGTTATTTAGAAGGATTTTATCAAACTCTCTCCATTCTTAAAACCTTTCTAAAACTAATGTTGAGTCTCCACGTTTCTATTTATTTAATAGTGATAGGAAACATGTATTGTCATTCAACAAAAGACATAATAAGTTCTCATAAGTTAGAATTATAAATTATTATAAATTTTGGTTACTGAGAGTAAGATATGAAGAATCATAAAAAAAGATATTGTGAAGTGGATATTTATTAATTGACTATAATGAAAGTTATTTAAGAAATCCATATATTTCTTATTTGATTCTCAATTTTTACACTATATACTTAACATAGTAAATTATAAGTTAAATGTAATTATTATAATATGAAAAATATAAACAACATTAAATTACTCACATGACCCACAACTCTATCACTGAAATGTTTAACATGCAGGTTCTTCCAACAACCTCTAATACGTTTGGTAAGGAGATGTACATAAGAATAAGAATATTATCGATGTCAAATATTTTATTGTCTCAATGAAGTTGCAACTGTTTCCTCATCTACTTAGATAATATGGTAAGAAGATGAGATATTGTATCATCCTCAACTTCTACGGTGTTATCATAATCACTAGTAGGTGTACCCATAACCTGATCCTAAACAAAGACAATAATCAATAAACAAAAAACAACACAATATAATACATGTGGTCATGTTGAGACTAACTGACCAGATGTGTAGGCTAAGTCAAAAATGTGTCTAAAACCTTTTCCAACAATTAGACCTTTATGACAGGTAGAGGTACTCAAGCAACACTATCTCAAGCTTCATCAACAACCATTTTCTTCCATTCGGACTGTAGAGGGATACCATTGATGGTTAACCCTCCCTCTATTTGTAGTCTAAGTGTGACTAAATGTGGAAGATTATCTTTAACATATAACTCACACTTGTTTGGTATATCAGTGTGAGTATGATCCCCTAAGGGGTTTGTAACAACTAAAACACAACTCTCTTTCGTGCTCACTCGAACAACCTCATCAAATGTAAATGTTCCTAAATTTATTGTTGAGAATGGATGAACTCTAACTTCTCAAAGAACTCTTACTTTAAGAATTGCCAAATTTTGTTCAATTTCTCTTCAAACTTCATCTCCATCCTCTAAAAAACATCTTGACTGCAAGAGTTGGTAGTTATTCATGGTGGTAGATCGAAGTAATCTCAAAGTCCCCATGAATTACCAATATTGTGCACACATCCTGGATGCTTTGGTCTTCCTATGGTCATCATCGTAATATCCTCTCGGTCATAAAGAATAAATAGGTTATGTGTTTCCTGAACAACTAAGGAATCTTGCAACATATGAACAATAATTAAGCATAAACAACGCTACTTCACCTAGGAACAAGGGAAATGGCAATGATAGTAAGTGCATTTGTACCTCCAATTTGTTGTGCAATGATCTTGGTATACTATGAAGTCATTTGCCCATCTGATTTTGTGCAAGCAGTCTTCCACTTCTCACAACGTGGAGTTAGAGTTACAAAGTCAATAAACTCTATACTTGTTGCCTTTGCTGGAGCCTTCATGTGGCGTTGTTGCAACAATGCATGCCCTACCCCCAATCCCGCAAATAGTAGATGCATGGCATCATTCAACTTCTACTGCTCTTGGGTGACTATTCTTTTTTTCTTCGAATGTAAATAAAAATGTAAGACAACGAAAAATTATAGGTAGAAATTTGTATAAGTATGAAAATTTTTGAAAGCTAACCCACCAAAATGCATCCAATCGATTGGCATGGTACTACGTGCAGTTCTACTCAGTTATCTGGTTCTTGACGCACAAACTGTCATCTTTATACTTTATGAACACATACTACTGTGTCAAGAAAGTCTTGAAATCCCTTTACTTGATGGCAATGTTTGATAAGGCCTTTTTTTATGACAACCACTGTCTTTGAAATGTCAAAGTAAAAAAAAACATATAAAACGTTAATCAGTTCAAAATGTCAGATAATAACGAAATTATCAAATAAAGTGTTAGCGTAAAATGGTATAATACCTAAACATTAGGTCACATGAGGATTTTTTTTTTTTTTTTTTTTTTAACCTCATCCCGCGATAGAATGAAAATAGATACATGTCACAAGCGATCAATCACAAATTGCTGCTACACTTAGCAGTAGTTAGCCCTAATGGCTTACCTGAACAAGGATTTGTGATGACTTGCATCCCTTTCTTATCAATTTGTCTCGCAGTGGTATGAGCCAATTGAGTCACAAATCTACCTAATTTTCTCTTTCTACTAACAGATTTGGAGTTCCCTATAATCCTGAAAAGTAACAATATCAATAAGTCATTTCACAAAATATTTGAAAACACTCTTAAAATATTAAAATTAAGGTTTAATGTCAATGGGGACTTCATTAAGAATAAAGAAAATTACGACAAATATCAACCAATAATAGAAGTATTAAAAAAGCACACTTATTAAGAAGTTATGTTTCCTATATCCCTCATTATAATCACTCCTACTAACATGCAAGTTATGTTGTACCAAAGTGATTTGATGTAAAAATTATGATATAAATAATCCTTTTTTTTCAACCGGTGCTACTCAAATCAATTACTTCATTTTCAAATTAATCACAAAATTATTCATTAGAAAGAATGTTTAAATCAGTAACATTTGTGACTTTCAATCTATATTTAAAAAAAAAAAAAAACTTAGAAGTTTGAAATTTCAAAATCTAGAGAATAGTAAAAACATAACACAAGTGAATTATGATAAAGAAAAGTATATTAAACGAGTTTGCATAATTGATGTCATTAAACAAAGTAAAAAAAAAAAAAATCTTAGCAAATAGCAGTAGAAAGGGTAAGGATTGGAGAAATTAGCTCACCTGGATTCCTGACCCGGCGACTAATAGAAATGGGGAAAAAATCATATTGACTTACACAGATGTAGTAGAAGGAGACGGTAATATGAAGATTCAAGTTTTAATTTGTATAAAGAAAATGTTGTATGTCTCTTATAATAGTTAATGACATGTTTATGTCATCACCACGTAATATAGTTTAAACTAATATGTCAACATAGGTAATGAGAAGGGAATGCAAAAGAATGCCGCATTTGATTGACAAAGTTCAATCAAGTGTATGTATTTTTAAATAGAATTTAAATAAACAATTTAATTTGAATTTTATAATTGATTCCATCAAACAATATTTGAACCACAAAAAAATGAAAAAAAGGATTGTGTTGCCTTAAATTGTTGACTTTATTGTCTTAAATTGTTTTTTTTTACTTAGTATCAAAATTTATCTTATACTTTGCTGCTTCATAATAGTATCGTTCCATATTCTATTATGAATCTATTCTCATGCTTATGTTAAACCATTGTTAATTCTAAGTTCTATTTTTCTTATGAAATGAAAAGTGTCTTCCCAAAAACAAATGTTATCATTGTTTGGTATTGATAAAATTTAAGTTATTATTGTAATTAATATACATTGCAAGTATAGATTATCATGTTTTTGTTTTTAGACAGTGGCGCTTTCAATTTAAGGTTGTCTCTGCCAGTATTAAACTTATTAAATGTTTAACAAGTGTCCTTCGGTTTCATAACATAATCATGCAATAAATTGCATCTTTCATTGAAGAGACGGTTACTGAATTCCAAAAGTCATTAAATGCCTTAATGTTATGAAACCATTTTACCAAGGTCTCCCTTACGAATTTTGCTATCAATAAGCTGGAGTCTTCCATTTGAACAGTTGGATTTTGGTTTTCAAATAAAAGTCGTGTTTTTTTCATTTTCAAAGGTGGTTATTTTATAATTATACTCATTAAATGCCTTTAAAATGGAACACATCAAACCTCTAATTTTTAAATGACTGCAATAAATTAACAGTTGTGGTATTGTTAGATTGTAAAGGTTATGTTGTTGGAAGGGGAAATATGAGGTGGATTTAGGAGGCAATTCATTTTTTAAACTGTAGAATTGGGATAGTCCCTTTCAAATATTTGGGGATACCCATTGGTACAAATCATAAACAAATGGAAACATGGTTCCTAGTTGTGGATAAGTTCAAGAAAAGATGAGCTTCTTGGACAAGTATAACAACATTCAGTAAAATATTCAGTATAGGAGATGAAATTATTCTGCTAACAAAACAAGTATAACAACATTTCTACACATTGCTAGACATGTCTAATTTACAAGTTTCTTCCACCCTCTACAATAGACGTTTTATTTCCTCAAAAATATATTATGTACATCTATTTACATCTTCTAACTACATATACGTGAATACAATTTTATCTCATTTCATGCAAATGCAATTACCTAATGAGTAGTTACCATAGCCAAGTATCAACCGTTTGGACCATTAGAAGCTCTCCTTTCTGATGGAACTCCTTTATTAATCTGACCCCACCATTTTCTCACAAGTGCCAAGGAATTAAATGTAGAGCCATTTCCACCAGTACACTTCCACAGCCAAGCATTGCATCAAAATCTACCATATCTTCCTGTATTGTCAAGGGAAATTGCTGATGTTTGAAACAAGTTTATCATAAAGTATTTCCTCAGGTCAGATATTAGAACAACTTTATAATCTGGACCGACCAATGCGTTTGGTGCCTCTGAAAAGTGAATGCCTAGGAGCTGAAGCACACGACCTTCCATTTAGCCCAGAAAACTTGACATCCCAACCCTCAACATTCTTAGGAACACAAACATCGAAAAGAAATTGGCCGAGGACACTGTGAGCACTGATGCTTGGGAAACTAGGCAGACAAACAGGCTTGTCTTTCTGTTCATCCTGCGGAGTCCCACATTCTCTATCACTGTGATGCCCTGCTGAACTAGGCAAAAAGAAGTGGTCAGTTGGTCCAACTGCAACTCTTCTAAGGCTTTTATTTGAATTTATTGCCACCTTCTGCAGGTCACAAATTAAGTCTGACATCTCATCCTGTGTACCATCCATACCAGTTCTTTCTCTTTCAAGCATCACTTTCTGTGAATATATTGTGACAGCCTTCTCTAATAAATGGTTCACGGCTATTCTATATTGAATTGGATGGTGTTTGTAATGACCTGGAACAAATTAATAACAATAATAATAATGAAATGTTTAGGTTAAACTGGTTCAAGTTAGTCACAATGTAGTTGAAAATTAGTCTTAGACGAACCAAGGTGAGAGGAGCTACTGAAATTTACAAGGTTGACATCACCATTGAGGTTGCGTAGTCGTTGGGCAAAATCATAGATATTTGGGTATCGCACAAGGTCATCATTCTCAGAACATAAAAGGAGAAAAGGAGCTCCAAAATTCTAAAGAAAAAAAGTGAAATCAGAGTTTAATATAATAAAACTAAAAAAGATTCCAGGTGGTCAAGATCGAACTTACAACAGAAGAATATAAAGCTTGCCAATGCTCAGCAGCTTGGGATTCAAATCTAGTTAGGTATAATGCATCCAATCCGGAGGTAACAGATTTTGCTACCCAAGAAACAAGTTTTGATGGTCCAGGCACTTTTGCAATGGAGGGGTGTAATGCGAAGCGGAAGCCGAAATCACTTGTAACATCGATTGGACCAGAATCATATATTTGTCCAGAGAGGCACTTCCTAAGTAGTTGGTAGTTAGGCTTCAACAAATAACATCAATAATCAATAGTCTGAGAATCAAAAAGAAAAAAACATCTACAAAAAGTGCATTACCATGTTGAGTGCAGTTTCACATCCTCCATCAATAAGCTGCATTTATACAGAAAGCTATTACAATGGGCACTTCTACTTAAACCGGATACAACTTTAAACTATAATATTCTCCATACCAAACATAAGATCAGATGCCTAAAATTACCTGAAACACTTTATACAGACAGGCTTTGGACCCAGCAGAAAAAGAAGCAAATACAACAGGACATGACCTAGTTCTCAGCTCCTGCATTAAAAAAATAAATTTTTGCACTTCGCATCTATGCTATGTCACAAAGCAAAGAGTACAGACCCAGAGATTTGTACCATAGCATTATAAAGAGATTTTGAAATTTGCATTTAAAAGCATCAATATAAATCTTAGCACGCTTTCCAAAACTAACCTCAATTAGTTCATCAAGAACACAAAATGCCAATGGCATGGCACTTTCATCATTAAAACTGCATGAGAGGAAATATAAGATATAAAAATTCCATCAGTACCACCAACCAATAAATTGAAGAGTACAAATCAAATAAGGTGGGGTCTGTGACCAACAAAATTCAAATACAAAATAGCATACCTCAGCAGATATTTAGGAGGCTACAACTTGAGCATGGCACTTATGTTTTTGACAGAATGGGTTTAAATCATGTTTAAATAAACTTACCCATAAGTGCTTAACTTAGAAGAAGAAAATAAAAAAGGCAAAATGAATTGCACTTCTCCTATTAGGTAAAATCAATTTATGCACTTTGGTTTTTGGGAAGTTAAATTAGACAACTTCAATAGAAGTTAAGTGCATAAGATGATTTAGCTTATGGGAGAAAGCCGATCATTTTACCTTCTTATTTTTTTCTCCTATATGCTTATAGAAAAGTTCATCCAAATAGGGTCTTAGGGTAATACAACACCTAAGCACATAAAATGTATTTAATATATTGTCACAGTATATTGAAATCTCATTAATCTAACAGGAAGTAGAACCTCCCTTTTCCTTTTCCAATGCTTAAAAACTATTAGAATTAGAACTTAGAACTTTGTCACAGAACACTTTGACCAGAATTAAAAGCTTCCCAACACATGTAAGATATAGAGTATACAGATTCCCCATAAGTTTCCAATATTTCCCAATGCATCAAGAAGGAAGCCCAAACCTTCCTAATGAGATGCAGATAAATCCTTTGCTGCCTGACACGATCCAATATTAAATTAAGCTATGAATTAAGTGAGTAAACCATAATTAAACCTCTCCAAACCGACCCATATTCTTAATTTCACAAGTGTAAGCTAGCCAGTAGCCATATATTTCCTCCCACCAGTACTGGGAGTAATTTTTTTATTCCATCTTATTAACACATGGTCCCCTCTGGGATCTGATTGAAGTTGACAAAGCAAGCCAAATAGTTTCAACAGCCATATATAAACTTCATAAATATTTTCACTCTTCACCAGTTGGAGACAAATAACTAATGGAAGGTGCAAACCTAATACTAAGGCGCCAGCCAACATACAATCGAATGTGACATTAAACAGCATTCTGCTACTTTCACACGTAAAGCATTTTCCAAGCCAAACTTCTGATTCAATTATGATTCCACATGGTTACGCAAACGTGACATGCAACATACAAAAACTGTGCTCTTTCTCAATATGGCGCATGCCTGTCTACCTCCTCACCGAAAAACGAAAAAAGAAAAGCAACTATTCTGTCCCAAATGCACAACATAATAAAGTGACACCAGGGTTAAGAAACAGTGTTAAAAAAACTCTGATTTTCACAACCATTCATCCTCATCTAAAACCTAGCTCTTCAATTTCAGTAAATTGCTGATCCACTAGTTCCATCTTATTGATCAAAACAGTTCTCAAGCAACAAACAAAATGGAGAGAAAAATATAATGGTCTAGAAGCTATCATAAATGAAACCACGACGTTTAAAAACCAAAAATAGAAGGAAATTCCAAAATCAGAAAAGCTTACGCTGAGAGATAATTGGCAGAACAAACAAGGGAATTCCACCCGAGAGAGGAACACAGATCAACGAAATCTCGTAACAGGGTCTGTGGAACAGAGACCCAAGCGAAGATTACCACGATTCCTCTGAAACCAGATTCCTCTCTTCTTCCCCAGTAGATGCTACCGCCTCTGACGGCGAAACCACCAGCAGCAGCACCCTCAGCTCCACGCATAGCTCGGAGATGACCCAGTAAGCAGACCGAGTAAATTCGAGTTGGGAAATTTGAAAAGTTGAAGCTTTGCAGGCGGCAACAGTGAAGGGTGGTGATTTTTGTTGAGTGCTGGTTCGATTAGTTAATGGGTGGGTGATGGTGGACGATGGCGGATATGGTGGAAGGTGCTTGTTGTGGGTAAAATTTGGAGCACGAATTCACGGTCATGAATGGTTCAATTCGATCTTGGTTGTATTATTCAGTAAGAAATGCCAAATCTCTGAGAGGCCCACATCATGATGGATAGAGATTTGCCTTCCGCGTTACCCTTTTAAGTACACCCAGTTCTGTTCTTACGTTGCGTTTTTACCTTTCTTACGTGTCACGTTAAAACCTTTCTTGCTTCAGTTATAAAATGAGTGTTTTTTCCTCATGTTTGTCAAAGTATGAGCCATCCTTTTTTATACTTTAATAAACATACAAACATGTATTTGTAAGAATGTTGATACTTTGATACGACGGTTATTTACAAGATTGTGGGACAAGCACTGTATACTTTTATTTGTATGCTTTGCGATAAAAAGAAACACAAAAGTTGATGGAAAGTTGCTTTAGATTATTAGATTAAATATGCTAAATTATAGCGACAGAGAAAGTGTAAAGAAAACTAGAATTTATGAAAATTAACCTAATTTAATTTAAATTATTAAATTTTTTATATGGTCATTTTAATTATTTAAGTGAACTGACCAAATTTATTTCATCGTTTATATTTTTATATTATTCTTTTTATTTACCCTGAATCAAATTAAATGTACATTTTTTCTAGCCTTTCTTTTTGGATAGAAGGGTGTTATAAAAGTCAAAATTCAATACTATCAGTTTGGTGGAGTGAATTTTGAATGTGACGTTTTAGATTATTGATTTTGTTCAGCTTTATAACAGTTTTTCTAATTAATTTTTGACTTTTGTCTTGTGAAACTTAACTTAAAAATTTGACAATTGGCAGTTTTAAGTCGAGAGCGATTCTCAACACTCAATAATTACCCAATAATTAAAAAAGTTGAATAAAATAAAACATAATTGATTTAACGACATAAACACTAAAAAATAAATTAAAAAAGAGTTGAATTGAAAAAAAAAATATATTCAAAAATAAAATAAAAAATATAATAAAATAATATATATAGTTTGAAATAAAACTATAGATACTGAGGTAAGGTTTTCTTGATTTTCGTCTTGTTTTTTATTGATCATAAGTGTTTCAGATGGTATTCTGGGTAGCTGCATGCTTCTTCTTCTTTAATTGCTATTCACAACACTAACATGCTTCTTCTTCCATCCTCCCTGCTGGCTTCGAAAACCATCAGGAGTTTGGTTTTGGTCATGGAAGCTTCGTAGGGGCTGTGAACAGTCGTATGTCCAATACCGATGACTGCCGTGAGAACTACATTGATCGCGGAAGCTCCAGAAAAGAACCATATGATGTCGTATTCATGATCGGAGGAAGAAAAGAAACGAAGGGGCTATTATGGCTGCTTACGTAAGCTATGTCGCTGTTGCACTAATACACATTTCATGAATCCAACTTTTCTTCTAACATTAAAGATTCATAGGTACTCTTTGATTACGTAAGTTTTGAGTTTGATCTTATAATTATTATAATTACTGTTAGAAATTATTTCAATTCCTTTTACAACGTCTTATTTTGATGATAAGGAACTTTTAATTAATTAAAATATGTTTACATGAAGTATTTTAATAGTAGAGCCTTGAGTAAGTACGTGGAAATAGTGATGTTAAAACTTTAGTAGATTAATTCTTTTTATGCTTTTACAAATTTTTAAACAACTTTATCTTAATGTTAAAATATCATTTACTTTAATTCTGTATCTAAATACTTCTAAATATATACTTTCTTAAGAAGAAAATGTTAAATTTTGTGTTGATCATAAATATATAAAATACTCATAGAGAACCAAATTTTAGGAAATGTAATTTATTAATAAGAAATAATTATTGAACGCATTTAACAAGTCTCAAATGATGAATTACTTAATATATATAATCACACATCCTAATCAAATAAGAGTAAGAGTGCAATGTAAATTAGAAGTGTTAAACAATCTTATATATCATAAAACAATATTAAGAGACTCAAAAGGTGGAAGGAGTTCACACATGTGTAACCCCTTTAATTTCACAAGATTGCTATTGGTTGTGCTCACACATAATTAGCAACATTCATCAAATTATAACACTAACATGTCTACCTCACTTGCCACTATAATTGGGCATATAAAGTCATTTATGGGGTACTTTCACACATAAAAAAAAGACTTAATTGGCAAAACAACAAGTTATTGAAAATGTGTACAGGAATTGGGAATAATCATTCCATAAATTGCTCAACCTATTGTAAGCCATGTTAAAATTTGTTCTCGGTTTTAAGTATTGAATCACCACACAACTACCAGATTTTGACAAGGAGTTACTCTAGCACAAAGTTTACTTCAACAGATTGTTTATAGACCATCAAGTCCTACACTGATGAGTTATGGTTTTGCAAATCATTGCTACAAGTGGATGGCACATTCCTCTACGAAAAACACAAACGCACCCTATTTGGTCATTGTTGCACAAGGCTAAAGGAACAACATACTTCCCATTGTCTTTGTTGTTGTTGAAGGTAAGATGACTAAAACTCAATCTTTTTCTTAAAAAAAACTAAAGAGGTATATCACATATTGGGATGGACTGTGTTTAATTTCTGATCGACACAACTCCATTCATATGTATAAAAAAAAGAGGTGAGTGGAAGGACCGAAGGTAACTTTGTGCATGTTTACTACATTTGACACATTGCACAGAATTTCATAAGACACTTCAAGAATGTCAGACTTAAGAAGGACATTGTAAATGTGATTAACCACTTTTATTTTTCAAAGCAACATTTTTTCCTTTCATGTATTCCTTTATTTGTTAACTTCTTCAATTCAATATGCAGCATATGCAACGACTAAGTCTCGAGCCAACTATTACAACAAGATAATAAGGAAAGTCAATCCAGAAACAATAAACTCGATTCACAAAATTTCTAGACATAAGTAGGCACTTGCATAGGAGGCAGGCAAAAGATGAGGTCACTTGATGACCAACTTAGCCAAATCCATAAATTCATTCTACAAAAATAAGGAATCTTCCAATTTTTCCATGGTCGTAGTCATACATACAAGGTGTAACAAATTTTTCACAAAATGAGAGAGGTAAGTGTTTGTATAATTAATGTTAATCATGTCTATTCCAAAGTTGCATCAAAGGTATTGGAAGATGTTCATTCAAAATCAAACACTCATATGGTGCTTGAATTCAAATGCATCAGAAGATTCTTAGTGGAGATGGTCAACCTAAGAGAAGTTTGACTAACTAAAAAATTTGTAGTTAAACTTGATGAATGGTGATGCTACTATTAGAAATTCCAAAAACTTCACCTCCCTTGTTCTCATGTGTTTGTAGTGTGCAAATATATTCACCATGATTCCGACATGTATATCAATCATGTATACAAGTTGGGTGAAGTCAATAAAGTTTACAATAATTTGTTTTGAGAGCTTAGACACAAAATTATTGGCCAATACACAAAGACCCTCAACTACATGAAGTTTCGAAGGTCACCCCAAGTCATCAAGAATTAGGACTGAAATGGATCTGAAAATAAGGTCGCCCAAAGTAATGATCCTACTATTAAACTCTAAGTAACACAAGAAACCATTATCTCAACAACTAATGGAAGCATCTTCAAGGGATAACAAAAGGCTTGAAAAAATCATTAAAACTCTACCAAGTCTGAAGAGAAAACTCAGAACTTAGATTCTATTTCAAGGAGAACCTTGGTGATCAGACTATGAGAAAATTACTTCTATTTTAGTGATCTGCATGTGACCTTTAACTTGGTCTCTCAGAGTTTTGATCCTTTAACAATGTCCAATTAGAACCTACTTTTGCCTCTAAAAAATATATGAAAATATTTACCTTCTTTAATTAATTATTTTTATAAATTATTATTTTTACCTTATTTTTTGTTATTTTTTCATATTAAATTTACTTTAGAAAACATTTTTCTTTAATTTATTTTATCCCTAAAATATTTTTACCCAATATAAAATTTATATTTCTAAACTATTATTCAAATTTTTGTTTTCTTAAATTATTTATTTTTCAAACTATTATTTTTCTTAATTTATTTTTTTCTAAGTTTTTTCTCTCTCCGCTATTTTTAAATGAAAAACAAAGAAATTAAAATTCCGGCTCAGAGATCGATTCCGGCTAATATTCGGACGATTCTACCAGTTTTTCACATTTAGAATTTAGTTCTTTGTGAACCAAATTCTAAACTAGCACAGTACAGGTGCTATCTATAAATATTCTGCCGAGTATGCGATTAAAAAAAGGGGACCTAAACACCTTGGTGAAAAATTCTACATTTATCTTGTGAGAGGAATATCCGAAGAATCTTTGAAAGGGTGGTGGTGACATGTCATGGCCACTCGCAAGTCCTGATATGACCTTCCTATATCGTATGCTTCAATGGGGACAAAAAAACATTGAATTAAGCAAAGAAGAAACAGGAGAAAATCAAAAGACGAAAGAAGCAGAATGGTACAAGAGGAGAAAAACGTATTATATTAACATATACTTAAGAAAAGAAAGAGATTAAAAACAAAATTATAGCATATTCAAAAGTTGTCTGCAAAAGCAAAATACGAGGAAAAGTAACACCGTGTGCTTAGACCCAAACGGAGTGGGCTACTAATTGGCCCATCAAAATAACACAATGGGATTCTATTTATATTATTTTCATTAGAATATGTTTTTAATTTCTCAATTTTTGGTTACTTTTTTTAATTCTTCAAATTAAAATTTGTTTTAATAGTTCTTGAATTTTACAAGATGTTATTTTTTTAAATAAATGTTAATTCTAGGAAAGGAAATTTGAATAGATCTTATACATATTTTAAGAATACTTTCGTAAATATGTCTATTAGAGATTAAAAGGGTGGTTTTAAAATAAAGTTCACAAATTTTTCTGGAAAAGTTTCTATCATGATCAAGAGTACAAAAATTGTGTAATGTAAAAAAGTAACAAACGCTTTTATATTGATTCTATAGAAAGCATACTGAATTATTCTTAATTATCTTTTAAATTATTTGACTTTAAGCATAAACACACAAAGTCTCTTAAAAAAATATATAAAATTTCTAAGTTATACAACAAAATATTTTTTTATCCAAACAAGTGGATGTGAATAACAAGTTCTCATTACTATAAGATATAACTTCACAACTTTAAAAAAATTATAAATAGTATCTTTGTCCCATTCTATATCATATAGGAAATTATTATTGCTAAAGAGTTAGAAGATAAAGAATGAAATAATCACATGTGCATATGTAAACAATCTTTCATGTGCATGGTCGACTTTTATTTAAAGGAGTTACAAAAAAAAAAAAAAAATATAATATGACCTAATGCTTATGTTTTATCCTTTGTATTAATGTTTTATTAGAAATGTTTGACTCTCTTTATATTTTTGAGTTTGTAAAATCATCCATTTGAAAGGAAACTCTTATTATATGTTTTCTTTGATATTAATTTTTTCTTTAACCTATCTTTGCTTATATATTTTGTTAACCTAATATGTATTGGGTACATAAGTTATAAATGTATGTGTATATAAATGGGGTGTTATTACTTAAATACTCTTTTCTTTGTTTTATTTTAATCTCAATCAAAGAGCAAGTGTTGTGGATTTTCCTTTATGCTCCTTTAGGTTGAGTTCATGAAAATCGAGGAAAGAAAAATAACAAAACGAAGGAACTATGGTAGTTTGGTTGAGTAGCGGAAACTTCAAAATTCAAGACCGAATAAAAATGAAAAAAAATTACTATAGAAAAATTAAAAACAAAAGAAAAATGTATATTTGAGAAGAGATGTAACATAATCAATCGTAATATCAATTATATATAAATTGTGTTTGAAAATAAATACACACAATTGATTATGTTAGCACCATAATTAGTATAATCCATTATATATATATAT
>Ga0123340_1003894_pt1 | contig 14055 bp, 9 predicted proteins | sample SirMexnodulemix_FD_89961 | JGI IMG/M metagenome (GOLD analysis project Ga0123340, IMG submission 89961) | Root nodule microbial communities of legume samples collected from Mexico - Siratro Mexico nodule mix | ecosystem: Host-associated > Plants > Roots > Nodule | place: Mexico: Nepantla... | reverse complement strand
ATATATATATATATATAATTATGGTGTGAAATTAAAAATTTCAAATTTGTGTTTGAAAAGACGTATTACTCAATTGAATAATCTTTTGAAAATTTATCCACTTTTGTAAATTAGATGCAAAAATTGGACCACTTTTGTAAGGAGTGATGATAAAACTTGTTTGAGTACTAGAAAACAGAAACTGTAATTAACATGGAACCAATCCTTGAACGTAGCATTTTGTATTTGATTTTCTAATCCTTGAACATAACGGAAACCAAAGTATAAAGTTCAGCAAAATCCATGAGCAATATCACTAGCATTAACAACGGGTGGAATAACAAAATGCCAAAGCTTTCTGATACCCCCAACCCTATATTTCATGCACAAAAATTCCCTGGCATAGAGTTTCTCAACCTCCCTATCCACGTCATGAATAAACACGTGCGTTACACCCGATTTTTTTCTCCCACGCGCCATCATGGCAGCTGAGTATATCACCGCCATCCTCCCTGGGGCGGCCGGAAAATACCCTCGCGGCCCGTCGATCATGATCACATCCCAATCACGATCGTACACATCATCCGGCAGGTTGCTGAGTGCCAGCATGCACCGCCAGTCACCCTTTAAGGGATGACCGGTGGGGGTGGCACCGCCGCAATCCCTTTTGTAAGAGGTTACGAGGGTCTTGGCGTCGGCGAGGCGCGTGGGGTAACGCACGGTGTGAACGCTTAGGACGGGGAAGCGTCGGAGGGCGGAGAGGGTCCACTTGGGATCCTCGTCAAGGAACAACGTGGTGCCACGTGGGTTGAAGGAGTCCCACATGAGGGAGTCGTGGCCAAGACCGAATACGAGGAAGTTGCATGGGGCGAGGGACTGGAGGACGTCAAAGGCGCGTCGGATCTCGCCCTTGGTCTGTTGCGGGAGCGTGTGCGCGGTGGCGTAGTGGAGGATGGTGACGAGGGTGAGGGGTGTGGAGTCGAACTCGGCGGCGATGGCGGACTCAGAGTCGGTGAGGCGGACGGGTGTGGCGGAGGATATGCAGCGGTAGTTGGGGTCGATGAGGGTGTTGCGGAAGAGGAAGATGACGAAGAGAGTGGTGGCGAGTGTGGCAGCGAGGAGGGTGAGAAGGCGGGAGTTGGGGGTGGAAGGGTGTTTCTTCTTGTGGGAAGGTTGGGAGGACCTGAATATCCACGCTTGCATGTTGCTACGTGTGTTTTGATATGTGAAGGAAGTTACGTGAATCTGCGGAGAGTGTGAATGAACGAGTGCATGTGATGGAGAAGTTAGCGATGCATGGAGATGAAGTGAGGCGCGTTGTTGTAGCCAGAGATGTGGTATATACTTCCTCCTTCATGGAAATCGTTTTTCTATATTTAGCTCACATAGACGTTGTCGCATCTATGTATTATTTAATGTGCAGTGTCTAATTATACAAATACGAATTTTTTTTAACCTTTCTGATTTCACACGTTAGTTTTTTGTGGTCGTCAACCATGTTTATCAATAACTTATTTCTCTCTACCTCTGCGAAATCCAATGAGCAGTGCTAACTATCGATGCTTCGGCGAAAATTTATCAGTTTCTGATAGTTTTATGTTGCAGTAACTGAGATATGGCATTATGTTAGGATTTGCGTTGTGCCGTGGTTGTAAATGAGTCAATGGATCGAGAAATTATCAATCGGTCTTCTAAATTTTCTTTTGGAAGGCGATAGGTATCAAGCATATGATGGCAGTCGTGATGCTGGTATGCTGCAAAGTCATATCAACTTCATTTTTCTTTTATTGTTTTCCAGAAAAAAAATATAGAATGAATCAGAATGAGAAATAACCTGAGGAAAGAGAAACAGATAAAAATAAAATCAAATATTTAGATGATTAATAAATTAAAAGTAGATGAAAAATAGAGTGTTTTGAAAGTTTCTTTTTCTTTTATTTCTTATAAAAAATATGTTAGAAAAAGTATAATGGCCCTAGAAATTATTCCTCTCCTCTTCCTCTACCACACAAAATCAGTTCTCTCCTTCATCCATTTTCCTCCACTCTACCAAACAACACACCTAAGTGCTGTAATGTATTTTCATTTTCAATAATTGCAATGATAAACGTATTATTTCAATTACAATACTTCATTTTTACCTTTAATTTTATTCATTAGATTATATATTCTATCCGAAAGGTATGTTTGATTCTTTTAAAGAAACAGTGTTTGATCGCTGGCTTGTATAGAATGAGCTGTGATGGACAGCTACATTAGTGGAAGTATTTTGAAATCGGAAAAAGCAGGTCCCAGAGAACACCGAGTCTCTGGATCATATATGAATCCAAGTTAAAAAGAATGCAAACAACCGTACAACTTCTCAAGTGGTCTCACAATGTAAAATGAAAAATAACTTCCTGTAAACCAAGTTACCAAAATCAAATTTTACAGAAGTAGAAATCACAAGTCTTGCGAACAGGAAGCCTACACCATTTACTAACTACCCGGATATTCCGACACAGGGTTAAACATATGACAAGCTTTAAGAGTGATTTCTTTAAACTAATCACAAAGTACCTGTTCAGTAAAGGCGTTAGACGTTAACAGAACAATATCATACAAAATTAAGCTCAAAATCTCCACATAGAAAGCCAAGGATAGTCGCACGTGAACAATGCCTTTGTTAGGCAAACTTACAGCCACAACGGGGAGCATTGAAAAGATAACACTGCCGCATGCTGGTTATTACATCCTCCAGCATGATTTACTTTTCCTATCTTCAAGTTTATTAGCTTCTTCAAACTTTGAGCATAAGACATCCACACATCTTATAATGGAGCAGCATCTGAATATTGATCATTTAGCAATTAAGAATGCAGATTGGTTTGAGTGCAAGCTTATCTCTTTGTCTCAGACGCTGCTGAGTTTGATTGATCTCTGCGCTGAACAGTTCGAGGGACGACTGACAAGCCTTTGCTGCGGCGACCAAAGCTGATAGATGAAGGGGTGGAGTCAGAAGTGCGCAGTTTAGAGACTGCTGAAACAAGGTCATCCACGGTTGCGTTTTCCACTTCCATCATTCCTGCAGCATCTTCCTTAGGAACAGCTTTTTTGTGTTGGGACTTCAATCTCTGTTTCTTAGAAGGTTTAGCCTTCTTGAAAAACTCAAATGAGGTGGGAAATTTATGCTTGTCAACTAGATGCTGATGCCTACTACTGTAGCTTTTGAATTTCAAACCACACCGTTCCACCAAGCATTCATACTATATAACAAATACAAAAGAAACACATTAACAAGTTGGCATCAAGTGCACAATTAAATATGTGGATGCACAAAATGATAACAGGCTATACAGTAAGGTCCCAAAGAAATAACAAATAAAAAACATGTAAGGAAGGCACATAAAAGTTTTAAATCAGTATTTGAAATAATCAAATCGTGAATGAAGTTGTGTTGTCAACTAGTAAGATTGTATAACTTTAAGAAAAAAAGATGAATACTTCATTGGAGAAAATAGCAGAAACAAAAGTAATTTTGAATATCCTACACTGAACAAGGCAACAAACATCCACCTAGTAATTTCTTTAACAATGATTTAAGACTAGGAATATATCATAGATGCAATACTATAAGGAATTGTATCGTAATAGCACAATGAATCATCTTTACACTTACACACCATATCGTAACCACGTGCAACTTTTGCCTGAAAGAAAGAATCATGCACTTCAGATACATGTATGCTGAGCAACCGAGACGTTGGGTAGACTCTAGAACACACAGAACAAGATGCAGTATGCCTTGCATTATAGTGATTTTCGAAGTCATCCATTGAAGTCAAGCGTGCACCACAACCAACAATGGGACAGTAGATTTCCCTGCTCAAAAGGATAGAATTTGAGATGACGCACATGGACTGTCACTCGTCATAGTAAAATTCAAAGTTAAGGTTAAGATGATTATTTGGTCCCCTATAGGTGACAATCATTCAAAAATCAGTTTTTGTATCATCCACCTTCCCCCCAAGTTTCAACCCTATACAACCTTATATAAACTAAAATTAAAAGTTCTTTTCATTCAGGAATTGAATTCTAAACGAGTTTCTCCTATAGGGACCAAATGAATTATTTTAACCTAAAATACCCACGTTTTATTACCTAGCCTTAATAATACGCACCATGTTCCGTAAGTTTTCTACCTTTTACACTCTTGTAGAGACTAAAATTAAAGTTTATTTCTTTATTCAAGAACTAATTTCTAAATGACCGTAACCTATAGGGATCGAAAGATTACGATTTTCTTGGGAAACAGAACAAAATTGTGTTTCTTCAATATGTTTTCACATAAATAAATTAACCACAACAAGTATATAGAAAAAAAAAAAAAAAACAGCTTCATCAAGAAGTAAGTAGAACAAAAGAAAACTATAGTTAGAGAACTAGAAACAATGACAATCCACAATGAATACGAAACCCCGCATTTGAAAATCATGTACCAGCAGTGATTTGGATCTCAATAATGTTAAGGATATGAAACCATCACACAAGGATCAGTACCTTCCTTCCTCCTCTTGCATCCATTTCTCAAGCTGTTCCTTCTCTCCTGTCAATTCCAAAGCAACCTTTGAAATGCAAAGGAATCTCAAATTCAGTTGCAACCATTAATCAAACACCAAAAACAATTTGAAAAACAAAAAGAAAAGGAAACCTGTTTGGCAAGAAGTTCTCGTTCGAGGTTACCGGGAGCGAAGAAAGGAGAGTCGGGTCCGAACCTGCGACGGAGCGGTTTCCAGAACGGAAACCCTAGTTGCTGATTCTGATTGTGCTCCACTTCCATCGCCATCTTCACACCGTTCAATTCAATCACACACGGTATTCTCTTTCCACTTTCAATTTTGAATTGAATGGAAACTTCAGTGTTCGACCAATTTTTTGAGTCCGATGTTTCTGTCGGACTCTTTAGCCCTGGGCTCAAATCAAAACTTCTTTCAAATTCAGTAAAGCCCATTTAGCAATTTCCTGGCTACTTGCCCCCTGCTTTTCTATTTGCACCGCCTTAGATAACTTTTTCTGTTTGTTTTAACCAAAATTTCCTTCACATAAACTAATTTCTACGAGGTGAAAATATATACATATCAGTTTTTGTTTTGTATTTTTAATAAAAAATGGTTTTCATTGTCTAGTTAATTTACTTTTTTTCTTTGTTTTTTATTTATCTTTTATTAAATAATTTAATATTGGATTATGATTTGAATAAGTAGTTGTTACGTGAAAATCATAATTGGGTGTCGTCATGTCACAATATCGAATTCAAAATGAATCGTGTGTTTCATTGTTAATTATTACAATTTAATATAAAATTAAAAAAGGGAATTGATTGAAATTGAGAACTATTTCCGAAATAAGAATTTAAGGAGAGAATAGAAAATTGAAACAAAAATAACAAAATTTTGAGGATTGGGTTGCAAACCAAGACTTCTTATTTAATTTCATTATCTAAATATCTTCTTTTTATTCTCTTTTGAGGTAATTTAAATTAAGATAACTTACATTTTTTTTTTTCTCAGGATATGAAGATATCTAATTGTATTAGCTTTTACTTGGAAGTTCATGAAGTTTTTCACTTATTCATTGATTAATTAAAGATGATATTTGTCACTTCAATGTGCTGTAAAGAGTTAGTGACTCATATTTTGATTTTGGAGGTGATTCACAAAGCTTGGAATTGGCTTTTCTTTTGGTGTAGAACACTCCTTTCATAAAACTTTCGAGCACTTGTAAACTCCAAGGTCTTGTTAAGTGCACAGTCCTTCTTAGGAATCTCCTCTACAATATGAAGAAATAGAGATAATACATACGTAATTAAAGTTCTTACTATAGCCAAAACATACATTATTAAATGATACTCTTTCACGAGTTAGAATACTTTTAAAACTCAATATTATTCTTACAAACATGATTATATATATCCTTGAAGAATTATAGAGATGTTATAATTATACTTTTCATATACCTATGAAAAGAAAGATTTCTCAAAATAGGTTAAGTTGTTTAGACTTAGACGAGAACTAATCATGCATGTGACAAATAAAAGATGTAAACAAGATTAAAATCAAATTATAATATAATATGTATATAAGATCATAAAGCTAAGGTTTTTATTTTTGACATATATAAGAACATATTTAAATTATGACATGCATTAGACTATAATTAGAATTATAACTCTATAACAGAATATATAAACAAAATATCAAATCATAATTAAGATGAAAATCGATACTATCACAATACGGTGATTTTCTTAAAAGTCAAGTTTCTCCTCTTATTAAAAAATTTTCAAACATTAAAAGAGGATGTGTTTTAAATGTCAAACTTTAAAACCATAATGTTATGCATGGATGTGTTGAGCACAAAGAACAATGAAAGAATTATAAAAAGAAAGAAAAAAAAAAAACTCCTGTATTACTAAGGAGAAAATGAATAAATATAAAAGTATATAATTGTCTAGAGAACAACATAGTGTCACCAAGGAGCATATACAACTTATCTTTATATATGACACATGACAATACAAAATTGGTTAAAACAAAAGAAACGAATTTAACTAATTAATAATTCTTGATTACACACAATAAATAGTCTACTACTTTGTCAAAACCTCTACTACTACTAGACACTTCATCACTAGATGATATATCATGAAAGAGTTAATTATAGAAGATAACAAACTCCAATTTGGACAAAAACTTCTTTCATCTTGAATTACTCCCAACAATCAAACTTCAACAAATCCAAACTATGCATGAACTTTCTTCTAAAATTGGCTTTATGACCTATTTGCAGGGTTCTCTTTTGTGTTGATCTTCTTCATTTTAATCCTACCATGCTTAATGTAAAAAATAAGAAAAATAACAAGAAAGAAGGGTTGAATTGTGATTTAGTTAATTTCTAAAAACTTTTCGCAAGTTAAGTTTCATTGTGCATCTTTAGACAATATTTACTCTTAAGATGACAAATGATAAGTGTTTCATCTGATGAAATTACGCAGACATAGGTTTGAACTGAACTGATTTAGTGAAAAGTGTTTTTTTGTAAACATTTTCTTAAGAAGTTACGTCTGACAAAATGAGGAAGATGTAACCTTAGCACTTCATAACATATTTAATCAGATAAACATATTTGAAAACTTATTTCAAACTTAGCTTCTTTGCTTGAGAGGTGAAGACAAACACATATTGTGCAATTCATTTAAATTACTTGATTAATGATTCACAAGTGATTAGATCATCGTTTTTGTGTTTGGTCAAACACAACAAGTACAAACTAAATATGTAGTTAGAAGAAGTTTTGTTAAAGACACTTTTCATTCATGCTCTCACAATAACACTCCTTGACTTAGTGTAGATGAAAATAAAATGCAAAGTAAAGGAAAGAAGGGAGAGAAAATACAAAAGATTATATTGGTTCGTTTCTCGCAACAAACTACATCCAGTTCTTGATCAATAAACAAAGTTCAACTAGGCAAACTACTAATGCGAATTACACTTTGAGTATTCTTTGGGCTCGTAGAAATCTTTGGTTGAGCCCTTGAATATTTTTCACTCAAGTCAGTCCTAGTTGATCCGTTGAGTATTCTTTACTTAAGCCACTCATGGTTGACCCAACTATTTTTTGCACCTAACCACTCTTGGTTATATGAATATTCTCTCAGATCCCAACCACTCCTAGTTGACGCTGTCAAGGAGTATTCTTTGGGTTACTAACCACTCTTGGCTACTCCCTTGAGTATTCTTTCCATAAGCCACTTTTTACTTAGTAAATATTTTTTTCCCTTTAGTCACTCCTAGCTAACATTGGAAAGGTTGAAAGTTTGAATGATTGTCTGATAATTATGTTTAACTATTAAGGAGGATTGTGTTTGGCGATGAATACAGGATTTAGGCTTTGTCTCCTAGTTCAAATGTTCTTGCACTCTCTAGACTTTCTCTCCTGAAGCTTTGGGGATTGCTTAACATCCGAGCATCAATTTGGCACAATATATCCTCTAATTACTTTTTCTTCTTCTTGATGGCGAACTTTATATAGGCCTTTGAAGAATATAGTTGTTGAAAGATTGTTTATGGCCTTTTTAAGCAACTTTAATTTTCTTGCATGTCAACCTTGCATTTGACAAGCTTCAAGTGATTGTTAGATTTAATGCTCTTTTTCTTTATGTAAAATCCTTGGTTGTTGATAATGCTTATCTTCCTAGGTACCATTGTCTTTTTTACCAATTTATGATAAAAGTGCACACCGTACATGATAGATAATTGGGTCATAGTTGAAAAACTCTTTGTGTCAGGAAATTGATGAAAAAATAATTTTAACTTGTGTCCCAAGAGATCTCGATGTTGATTTGTATTTTATCTTAAATGGATGTCTTTGACAAACAGACATTTCTTGCAACACAGAATAAATATATGGATATTTATTGAAGTACAAGGTTAGCTTATTCTATGTGCGTATTGTTTGATGCTCTATTTCTAGATAATGCTGCAACTCTACAACATGTGCGATTTCCTTGTTCATCCTACTGAGAAATCGTGCCATGGGTGCTTCTCTATCTTCATTTACATAAGCTCTTACCACTACCATCTCCATTTCCTTATAGTTGTCATCAACACATTTAGAGTCCTGCGTAAGTCTTTGCAATTTCTGATGAAGGTCTCTATATAATGGATGTTTTTACTGGTCTCTCTCCATCTCTTCTCCTACTCAACACCAATTTATCCCACCATACTATGACATAATCAGTGAACTCTATCACAACTAACTTGATCTCTTTTGCATCTGAATAATTATGGCAGTCAAAGATGAACTCCATTTTCGTCTCTGACTCCAAATATATTTAAGGATCGTTTCTCCATTGGAAAGAAGGTATTCTCATTTTGATGGTATTAAGGTTTCCATCTCTGTGATAAAATCTCAAGTGATTTCTCTCACTCCTATCTCCCCTATGCCTATTTCTACACATCACAAAATTATATTTGTCCTCCGCCTCCCATGCATTTTCTCTACTATAGTTGATAGAGGAGCCTTCATGATGCTTTGCTTCCTTGATCTCCACTTGAGTTTGTAGAAGACCAGAGAAGCTTTGCACCGAACAAAAGAATGAAAGAAGGCTCTTCAAACATGCAGAAGCGTTGAAGAAAGAAGATGAACGATTGAAGGTAAAGATGAAACGTTGAATAAGGAAGATGAACAATTGAAGATGATGAAGCGTTTGAGATGGAAGATGAAACGTTTAGGTGGAAGATGAAGTGAACTAGGCGATGGAGGATTTCTTGGTAGAGGTTGGGCCAACTACCAATAGGTTCTTCAAGGTTTCTTTAGAGAAGAAAAATCAAAGGAGAGCTTGAACAAGGAGCTGAAAATTTAACAACATTTCATTACTTCAATCAAGCTTATTTTTACATGTAGTGAGCACTTCTATTTATAGGCCAAAGTATCTCAAAAACTCTCAAATGAGAGCATGATAAGTGGCAAGCTGTGAATGGAAAGGATCCTCTTCATTAGGAGAGTTCCATGTGGCAAGGTTTCATTCCCTTCATGGTTTCTCCTATTTTGCCTTGAACTAGTCCCATCATCGAATAAATCATTTTGTAGATTGGCTAATTTCTCAACTTGCCTATCCATTTTGTGTCTCATGTCTCTCAACACCACATTTAATCTCTTAAATTGTTGTTGCATTGCTTTAAGAGTAAAATCAAGGTTTGATGAGTCTTTAGAATTTTCATCTCTTTTTTCCATTTGCAGAACCTGAAATGAAAAAGTTATAAATAAAAATATTCATCACTATTCCTCACGTGTTTACGCTCAAGGATGACACTCTACACTTTTGTTTATTCTCTATTTTTGGATTTTTCTATTCTAATAAAAAAATTAGAACACTCTTGCCTTTTTTTCCTCTTATCCTTTTCTATAAGCTCTTAAAAGGTCTTACAACCAAGTCCAGACAATCACCAAGCAAAATGATTTAGGTTTAGGATGATTTACTTAGAATCCTTGCGTTGCAGAATACAACAAAGATCCTAAAGTATGAAGAAACACAACAAGGTTGTGATAGTTTGCAAGTCCAATAAAGAACTAAAGAGAGAAACTTTTACTTCTGAAAATTTTAGAATAAAACTTGTATTCACACATCAATGCCTAGTTTACATTGTATTGTTGACTTAAATAGACTTTGCTCAACTTCTAAAAATTGACATGACTCTTCATTAGCCTATAAGCCTCCTAATTTAATACTAATAACAACACTTTGTCACCCTTTCAACTGACTAATTAATTATGAGAATAGAAAAATGAAAAACACAATTTACTAAGTACGACTACTATAAAACCTATGGAAAAGTAGTCAAAATACATCAAAACATAATTCAAAAATTCGTCCAAAATAATGTCTGTCTATTCAGAATTTTATCTGAGCCTAAATTAGGCTATTTAGAATTACATTAAATCTAGTGACATGACATATGAACCCCGCACTTCAATTGGATTGTTTTTGGCCCAAAACTACTTCATATAATCCTTTATTAGCCCATATCAAATTAAAAATGAAATCAGGTTCAAATCCAGTCTTAAAATTTGTTTGCTTAGTCTAAATATCTTAAACCGGTCCACTCAATGCCTCTCTCAGCTTTTTGGCCCTTAACTTACTGTTTGGTCTTGTTGGAATTTGCAAAGGATCATTTGGATAGTTTGGTCTTGCATGTTCTTGGGTATGATTGAACTTCAAATCTTAGTTTTCATCAAGATGCAATGTGTAATAAACTTTAACAATGCTTACTTAGATTTTATATTGGTTTACCCCAACTTGGGCTATGTCCAATTCTTTGCAAACTACAAAAAGGTTCCACTAATCAATCAAAATTACAAGTATTATCACTACCACTCTTGGCTTACAATGAGTATAAGAAGTCATTCCTAGCTGCCTAAGTACACAACAACTCTCTAAGCCAAGTAGATAAAGCTTATCTAGGTTATATGTTAGTCTTCTCCAAAGATTAAACACCAAGTATACAATGTCTCTTTAAGTCAAGTACATAAAGTTTCTTTGGCCAAACAACAAAAGTTGTTTGAATTAAAAGGTTCACTTTCAATAGAAAACATATTTCTATGTTCTCTATACACTATAGATGTAACTTTACACTAGAAATGTAACTTCACATAAGGGAAGGATATATATATATATAGACACACACAAGTTCTCTGTGCGTGTCATCTACAAGCTAAACACTAGAAGTTTTTCTAATTTTTTCACACGCACATATTGATATAACTTGGATCTTTCGAATTTTTTGCACGGGAAAACCTCCTTTTATAGGTTTCTAAAAAGGAAAATTGTAGCTTGCGTGGTTTAGAAGATCTTGTCTTCAAGTTTTATCAAAAGGTTATTATGACTTTACGCTTTTTGGAGAGTTACATCAAAGGATGGTGTAAGCCACACTTTTAATCTTTGTTAGGTTGTAGTTAGGTTGATACATTGTACTATATATAAAAAAGATTTAACAATTAAAAATGAAATGTAGTTAGGATTTCTTTAAATCCTAACTGGGTTCAATTTCCTTAATCTATGTATGGCCCAATTACAAGGTCCAAAATCCTATTTTACTTGACCTAAAATAAATTCCTAAACTACTTTGAACAATTTTTACAAATAGAAGTCTTGTATTCTTGATGCTTTAAAATCTCTAAATAATCTCCTAAAAGTTAAACTTGGGCCCAAAAGACTAATTGGAAGCTTAAATAGGTCCAAACTCCAAGTAAGTTCCTGATCAAGTCTCTAGTTCTAGGACCTCTTTATTTTTTACAACAGTTTTTTGGATGGATTTTTATCATATATATTATTTTAGACAACCACTTTAAACTTTAATCCAACTCTCAATAGAATTCAGGTTTTCTCATAAATTATGATATCATATTAGTAAAAAGATAAAAGAAATAGTGTGCTTTATCTTAGAGATATCTTTAAAAAAATAAAGATATTACACAAAATGATTAGAAGGGATTTTTGGAGTGTTATGTTGCTTAATATGCATTTTGTTATATATACTTGTGGATATCTTTAAAAAAATAATCATTGTAACCAATTAATTAGAACATTGTGAGTGTTTTCTTTATATATTTTTCTTTATTTTTTTCCAATATTTCACTCCATCTGAAAGCAAAGATCTTCGTATAACAATTAATATCCTTCACTAACCAACTTAATAGTTACATAAGATAAAATATTTTACTTATCTAAATCAAAGTAGTACATTTGTTGCTATGAAAGATAACATGCTTGCTTTAGAGTAGCAAGTTTGCAAATCTTTCACTTATGTTGTGTTTGGTTGAGGGTTGATTGTATGCGATGATACATCGGTGGGATCATTCTTGTTTGGTTGAGATGATTTGCGCTGATTTAGAAGTACGGAAAGGAGGGAGACGACGAGGGCTTCATCCGCGCTTTACCATGAAGAAGAGGAGGGAAAGCCACAGTGGCATATGTGCAGATACATTTCTAGCCTTGCTTGTGCTTCTACAGTATCCACCACTGTGTAACGTTACATTGCATGCACGACAACACTTTTGGCAGAGATTCTGCCAATACCTTTAGTAGAGATTCTTCTGAGACTTGGCAGAGGAATCTTGACTTCATTTGATGGTGGTTGAGGAATTTGAATTCACCATTAAAATGGGACATTGGAGACAGTGTAGTTACTGGTTGATTCTTCTTCTTCCTCTTGCTTTGGGCTCTTTGTTTCGTCTTTTCTGTGAGCTCATGAGTTAGAGGTATGTGGTGGGCGAGAAACTTGGTGACTTGGTGTGTTGTGGTAAAATTTTGTGGTCGTAGGACAATGTGGTGGCGAAGGTTGGTAGTAAGCAAGATTCGTTGGAGAGATGAGCAAGATTCGTTGGAGCGGTGAGATTCAAACTTGGTGATAATCGATTATGGTAGAAAGTATAATCGATTATACGTATATTTTGGCAAGCATAATCGATTATCCTGATATCATAATCGATTATGTGTCAAATTTTATACATATAATCGATTATCTTCTTCCAATAATAAATTATTTGCGTCGTTGTTCATATTTGGCACTTGAGTGATGTTTTTTTCCTTGCTTTGAGGTTGCTGATGGTGATCTTCATTGATGTTTATGACATGCAGGTGTTGGCGAGCTTCACCTTTTGTTGTTCTTGTGTTTCCCATGGTTTGCTTGGTGATGGAAAACGTTGTCTTCCTGGTGAGATTGCAGTGCTTTTGGGTCACTGTTGGTTTGTAGATCAATGTGTGTGGGTTGGGTTGAGCATTTGGTGTTTAGGTTTGTGTGGTGGGTTGAAGTTTTGTTGATTTAGTTTACATAGGTACACGATCGTGGTGTTACTGTTGTTGTTTGGCAGTGTTTGTTGATCTGGTTTAGCAAAGTTTGAATACCTAAGGTTAATGGTGAATATGTACAATATGATTTATTTTGGATTTGTTGTGCACAGTTAATTGGTATATCTCTTTGTATATGGTATATTTAAGAATTAGGTTAATACTATTTAAGAATTATAGTAAATTATTGAATACGTTAAAAATTATATTTAGTAATTTATGATTTTCATTAATTTATTTATTTGAATTATATAGGATATTCATTATGATAGTAAATTATTTAAGATTTTTTTATTTAATAATATTAGAAATTAAATTAAATTAATTTTGTAAACATTGTTTAAGCTCATTGTTTTTTATATTGAATAAATTAAGATTTCACAGGTAGGTGTCTTAATTATTTCATATGGGACACGTTAGAAATTATAATTAATAATTTATAATATTATTTAATTCATTTATTTAAACTATATAGGATATTCATTATGATTTTCAACAATAAATAGTAAAAATTTAATTATTTTAAAATTATTTTTATTCAGGAATATTTTTAATTAGAATGTTTAGTTAATTAGTTATGCTATTTATTTACAATTTTTTAAAATATAGTGCTAGTATTAATATACAAAGTTTTATTTTGAAATTATAATATAATATGAATTTAATTTATTTAGTACTTATCATTATTT
>Ga0123340_1003893_pt1 | contig 14059 bp, 12 predicted proteins | sample SirMexnodulemix_FD_89961 | JGI IMG/M metagenome (GOLD analysis project Ga0123340, IMG submission 89961) | Root nodule microbial communities of legume samples collected from Mexico - Siratro Mexico nodule mix | ecosystem: Host-associated > Plants > Roots > Nodule | place: Mexico: Nepantla... | reverse complement strand
ATTTTTTTTTTTTTTATAATCATTGTTTTGTTATTTTTTTTTTTTTTTTTTTTTTTTGTTTTTTCTCCTTTTTTTTTTTTTTTTTTTTTTTTTTTTTTCGTTGTGTTTTCAGCTTATTTTTAATTCTGAGCAGCTAATATTGTCCCCTTTTGGTGATCTATCGGCGGCCTCTGATACAGCAATAATTTCATCTGCATGTCAGTAAATAGACTACCATGTCTCTTTTTTGTTATTGACATTAGAATTAAAAATGCAGAGACCCAGCTTGTTACAGTCCTCACCAACACCAAACTGGCTGAGTCCACAAGGTAGCTCATCTGGTTTAATTGTTAAAAAGACACTCAGAGTAGATATACCTGTGGACACATATCCTAATGTATGGAGAATCTTATCTCAATTTATGTTAAATTTTACTTTGTAGAAAGATCTACTATTGACTTTAGTTTATTGCAGTATAATTTTGTTGGTCGCCTACTAGGCCCTAGAGGAAACTCTCTAAAGCGTGTAGAAGCAAGTACTGACTGTCGTGTCTTGATCAGGGGCCGAGGTAGCATTAAGGATCCAACTAGGGTAAGAATGAACATTTCATTAAATGTTCCAAGTCTAACATGATTAATGTACCCTGACAAAATTACAGCACTATGATGAAAAATTGAAATCTGTTGAGAAGATATTTTATCATGTCGTATAATATCAAATTATCGTGTTTACTCCCACATCTGGTTAATATGGTAGTATTTATTTTATCTAGATATCTGACTTTCTTCTGGTTGCAATCGTCTTCCATTGATCCTGACAAAATGATTTCAATAATTGGTGTAGCACCCTGTACTGTCTTAATGTACGTGTGGTAAATGATTGTCGTTTATATTTCTATTCGCTCTGGTGTCCAATCACTCTAGTAAATCTAATGTTAATGTCTACATTGCTTAATGTTTTTAGATTTCAGTTGGACTCTTTAGGTATTTCTGGTGATTGAGTTTTAATCATATATTTGTAGGAGGAAATGATGAGAGGGAAACCTGGGTATGAACATCTGAACGAACCTCTCCACATTCTAGTTGAGGCAGAGTTACCGGTTGAAATAGTTGATGCACGCTTGTTGCAGGCACGTGACATACTTGAAGATTTGCTCAAACCAGTGGTATGTTCGTGTGAATTCAATTGATATTGGTAGCGGTACACAACTTTATCGGGATGTTGTTCGTTCTAATTGTTTGAAGTTTTATCTTTCAGGATGAATCTCAGGATTTCTACAAGAAGCAGCAGCTACGGGAACTAGCAATGCTGAACGGCACTCTTCGTGAAGAGGGTTCTCCAATGTCCGGTTCTGTTTCACCCTTCCAAAACAGCCTTGGTATGAAGAGGGCCAAGACCAGGGGGTAAACTGTCCTAGAGGGTGAGAGGGCTTTTGGAGCTTGTGTTAATTTTCTACGTCAGCACTTACCATGCCACTGGTGCTGCTGTCAATGAATGCCCTGAATTGCCATCGGGGCACTGGCACCATAGTGCCAGTTCTAACTTGTTCTATGTGCAGTGTGTTTACATTGAGTTTGGGGAAGGTTTAAAGATGGTAGCACGTAGTGAAGGTCCAATTGAGTTTGGTGATTTTTTTTAGTGTCGGTTAGGCGATTTGGTTAGATATTCACCAAATCTGTCTATATTATATATGGGTTATATTTAAGCATGCAGTGACAGTTTTGATATGGTTTTGGAATTGTGAGGAAGATTATGTTATGGTTTGTACCCAGATTGTGAGGCAGATAATATCTACTTCAATGCGTGTATGGGTGACATTTTGTAGTATCTAATGTAGATTATAAATTTGTGAAATTACCTTTTCTTGGGGTCATTTAGCTGTCTCTCTTTTTTCCTTCCATTCTTTTACCAAAACTAATTACTACCTTAGTTTGTTTCATTGTGAAGATCTTGTTCCTCCTGACAGATTGACGCTAAGAAATAATTTAGCATTGATTAGTACTAAATTTTAATGGGAAAATTGGGGCTATAATAGCTAGTCGGGTGGGACAAACGGACAATCAAGTTAATTAAGAGCGTAGGAGTGAAACAAATTTGGTACTTGGTATTACTACATTTCATCAAGTTGGTGTAATCTAAGATTTGACACTTCGAAACTTGCATCAAATAGTTCCAACGTCATTTGAAAGAAAAGAAGGAAGTGGTAAAATGTGTTTAGTTTATAGCAACATTCCGAGTCTAAGGTTCATTTAGTGAACTAAAACTTTACTTTGAAAAATGGGCATTGAATTCGGCAATTCATTTTATTTATTTATCATAAACTTGAAATATATAAATAAAATGCTTATTTTGTGTAAAGGAAAAAAAATGAAAAAAAGAAGAGTGTAGTGAGATAATAGGACACGTAAGGGCATCACATTTAGAAAGAGACCTAAAGTGGAAACACCGCTTTCCCACAAATAATAAAAATCATATAATAATACAAAGCACCGATTAAAGATGGCGTGACACGAATTTTTGGTGACGAATGTTTCTGCAAGTGTTGCTAAATGCATCGCTTTCATCTTTATTCACTCTTTTTTATTCTTTATTTATTCGTTGAGTTTCGATCACCTTATATCAATACTTCAACAAATTTATCACTTTTTCTCGTAAAAATATCAATTAAATTCATTTATCATATATAATATGTATAAATTTAATTGTAATTTCAAGAAAAATACATGTGATATATGTTTGATAATAATACAAAAATCAAAATAATTATTATATTAAACAAATTATAATTCAGTTGTTACATAAGCAAAGTCTTCAATGGTGTATGGAAGAATAAATCAAACCAAGTCCTTTTCTTTTTCTTCTTCAAATTAGTTAACCAAAAGATCTATTTTAAAACCGATAGAGAAGAATGAACATAGATAGACTGAAAAAATATTTAATCTAATTTTTTATACATACAATTCAGATAAAGAACTAATTAATTAAATAAAGCTAAATATGAATCACTGAAACTAATGAATTTTGGTTTTCTGATTCGAAAGTTAAATAGAAAAGGTGCAAGTAATATTATCATTGTATCAATATTAGTTATTAGTTGCAAAATGTTGTTGAAACAGTAAAACTCAAAAATGAAAAGCTAGTAAAAGAAAATAAAGCTATATAAGATTAGAAATTTGAAAAGTGATAATCGGCACATGAAAAGAGAGAAAACTTAGACCACTAAAAGAAACTAAAATCTGTGAATCACATGTTTGTTCAAATGTTTAAAAAAAAAGTTAAACTGATAGAGATACCAAAATTTCTTATACATTATAATGAAGTAATGAATAACTTTATACTTTTTTAAATGAGTTTAATGATTATTAATTATTATACTCCTAATAATATAAATATAAAATAAGAATTTATTACACAAATTTTGACACAATATTTTATAAAATTAGACTTTAGTTTATACGTAAAATAATTACATAGATATTTAGCATAAATTCACACTTTATTACAATATTAATAAAAAAATACATAATAAAACAATCAAATTTTGGAGTAATTATTTTCACCCAATGGTATATATAAATTAATTCTATACTAATTGTTCATAGTTTACTATTAAAGTAGTGCTATCAAATTACTTGTTAAATTAGAAATTAACAATTTTAATTACTCATTACATTTTTTGTTTTTTACCATGAATTTCATTTTAGCAAGGTTTTTACTATTAAAATGAATATCGATGCCTGAATTATTGAAAATAAAAAGAGAGAAAAATAAATAGAAGAAAAAAAAGAAAAAAGAGAAGAATAATAGAAAGAAGGAGAAGCATCTACATTGCACACCATTCTCTCTCCCAAACCTAAAAGGTATGCATTATGCATATGTCTCTCTTATCTCTCTATCTTCATATATTCATATTTATTTATTTATTTCTGTTTTAGTTTTTAAGATTTAAATTCATAATGAAATAGTGATAATATTAATTGATGTGAAATTCAATTGAAAAATAAAATAAAATATGAGTTTGCATTAATTATTTAGGTTGGTTCATGCGTATAACGCCTTCCATCACCAACTTCACATCTCTCACTTCATTAAGTAGCAACTCTTAATTTCTTAATTTATATATAAATAAATAAATAAGAAAAAAAAAATATATAAACTCTCTTCTTTCTCAGCTTCTTAACATTCTCGCTTCGTACACTGCAATCTTTGAGAATTCTCTCTCTGCGAAAAGCCGTTTTGGGATTCAGATTTTTGTTTTCTTTCTTTTTGTCTTTATTAGTTTTCTTGCTCTTGATTTTAGTTGAAGAATGGAACAGCTAGAAGAAGCTCCATAAATCACGATTCTCACACCGTGTTAGGTTCATTTCTAGATTGTTTGATTTCGTTTCATGAATCTGCATTTTACATTTTATTTTTAGTTTTAATTTTATGAGATTTTGTCATTTACAATTCGGTGAAATACAATTAGGTACTAATTCTGCGTTTTAATGCATTTCCTTTTATTGTTTGTTTTGTATAATTTTTAATTTTTGATTGTGTGTGTGTTTGAGCAGTAATTTATGGTATGACGGAGTTTGGCGTGAACTTGATTCGCTGATTCAATCAATTGTGATTGGTTTTGCGTTGGGGCTAAAATGTCTATATCAGGTATTTTCTGCTCTGTTTTGTGTGTGTTGTGTCGATTGATTGGTGCGGGAGTGGGTGTGTGAATAGATTGAATTGCTGATGATGTCTTGTGTCAATGGTTGTTGACGGAATGTGAAGGGTTTGAAGGACAATGTAGTAATGAGGAGAGTAGAGAGAGGAGGTCTGATGTGGAGAACTCGGAAGACGAGAGACGGTGGTCGAGAATTGGGACCTTGAGAAAGAAGGCCATGAGTGCTTCTTCCAGATTCACTCATTCTCTTAAGAAAAGAGGGAAAAGGAAAATTGATTACAGGGTTCCTCCCGCTGTGTCCATTGAGGATGTAAGAGATGCTCGGGAGGAGACTGCTGTCCATGAATTGCGTGAAAAGCTTATTGAGAGGGGATCTTTGCCTCCTAGGCATGATGACTACCATACATTGTTAAGGTATATGATCAATTCCAAAGGTTAACGTACTAATATCTAATGTTGTCTTTTGGCTCACTCTTGCTATGGTGCTCTGTACTTCTTGTTAGGTTTCTTAAAGCTAGGGAGTTTAACATTGAGAAGACAATTCAGATGTGGGAAGAAATGCTTGCGTGGCGAAAGGAATATGGAACTGATACTATCCTTGAGGTAATGATAGTTTGTCATAGTCATGAAAGATATATAGTCTGCTTTAGATTGCAGAAGTTTGAGTGTATATAAGGGCAACACACAATCAATTCCCTGATATATCTGATTGTGTAGATTATGAATTGAATCTGTTTGTTCTGTAATTTGAACAAGTTAGACATGAAATCTTCCTTGCACCTTCATCCCACAGCTTATGCTCTCACTAGAATTGTTCCTTGACATGATATTTTTTCGGCTTTTATGACCAAGCATAATGGCCAAGAAGAGTTCTTCCATTTCTGCTTAATTCTTCTACTGATAAATTTGCAAGGAAAAATTTGTATTTTCTTTACTTCAAGTGAGGCATGCTAGATATAAATAAAACTACTAGCGGGCTTCCAGCCTTCCACTCAATAGCTTAAGCTTTTAGGAGAGCTGGGATTTGACAATATTAGAGTGTATATGATCATGTGATCAAGAGCTTGATCTGTGCTACTATCCCAGTTCTGTCCATGCATCAAGCATAAGTAGTCCATTTGAGGGGACATGTTAGATATTAAACCATTCATTTACCTAATGGCTTAAGCTTTTAGGAGAGTTGGTCCTTGATAGAACAGAGTTATTTGCTTGCATCAGTATAACTCTACAGTAGAAGATACTTTATACACTCTCTATCGGACTTTGATGTGAATGTGATAATGATATAGGATTTTGAATTTGGAGAGCTGGAAGAAGTATTGCAGTATTATCCTCAAGGGTACCATGGGATTGATAGGGAAGGTAGGCCAGTTTACATTGAGAGACTTGGGAAAGCCCATCCAAGCCACCTAATGCGCATCACCACCATAGATCGATATTTGAAATATCATGTCCAGGAGTTTGAGAGGACCCTCCATGAGAAATTTCCAGCATGTTCCATTGCAGCAAAGAGACGGATTTCTTCAACAACAACAATATTGGATGTACAGGGCCTGGTATGTTGCATTACGCAAAATTATTTGCATGTCATATCACTATTATCAAGTGTATTTCTGTTATTCTTTCTCTTTGTATGCCTGATAGTTTATGCTGTCTTTTGGTTGTAGATTATTTACGTACTTTTCCTTTATGCATTTTATCAAGTACGATGTCTGCGTAAAATATTTACAATCCGTTGTATTTACTGAGGGAGTTGCCTTGTTTGGGTGCTTCTCAATTTTAGGAAAGGAGCTTCCTTGGTTTAAGACGTTGAAAAGCTTTTCTGCTAAAATTTTATCTGGCACTTGATATGTGTGATGCAGGGAATGAAGAATTTCTCACGTACTGCTGCCAATCTCTTGTCTGCTATGGCAAAAATAGATAGCAGTTACTATCCTGAGGTTTTTGTCCCATCCTTTCCCAAATTAACTTCTTTACGTCCCTCCATTTGTTTTATAAAACTTCATAGTTTATATCTACAGACATTGCATCAAATGTATATTGTCAATGCTGGTTCTGGGTTTAAGAAGATGCTTTGGCCGGCTGCACAGAAGTTTCTTGATTCCAAAACTGTTGCTAAGATACAGGTGAATAATTCAACCTTTTAGCTTCAACTCGTACTTCAACGATCTATATCTGTGGTGCCACTGACTTTACGTTCATTTCCCAAATTTCCAGATTGTCGAACCTAAGTCTTTATATAAATTACTGGAAGTCATTGACTCTAGGTATACATCCATGTCTTCACCTTACTGCATTTCTATTCAATTGATTGATTAATGTGGGTTTTGTAAATGAATCTATACAGTCAGTTGCCAGACTTTCTGGGTGGTTCTTGTACATGTGCTTCAGAAGGTGGATGTCTTCGGTCTAACAAGGGCCCATGGAATGATCCTGACATCATGAAGGTGGTGTTTCTTAGTATTTACATGTGCCAGATTTTGAAAGTATATACAACTTGGAATTGCCTTATCCAACAAACTAGTATATGTTTAACTAATGTTGGATGTTCTGATCTTTAGCTGGTACATAATGAGGAGGCAAAATTTTTTAGGCAAATTATCAAAGTACCCAATGGAGAACAAAAATTTGACTCCTTTCAAATGCACCACCCATTGCAGGCAAGTCTTGATCTTCTTTGCATTTTGAAGTCTGGACTTCACAAGTGTTTACTTTAGATATATGGACTCCTACACGTTTTTTCTCATCTCTCAGGAACGATGCAGTGTTGCATCAACAGCTGAATGGGGGTCTGATATGAATGAGTACTCCTCTCCCTACAGACACAGGAGCTGTCCTTATCCTTATTTAGCCCCAGTTCGTGAAGTACAGTCTGGAATCTTTGAATCTGATTTATTGAGATTCGTCATTGTTGTCTTTACCTATATGCACAATATTTGTAGTTTTGTCTTGTGTTTTTAGTCATACCTAACGCCATATCTTCTGTAGGTTAAAGCACCAGATCTCAATGGCTACTACAGTTGTGATGATAGTTCTCTAGCAGTGGAGAAAGTGATTGAAAGTGATAATTTTTGCCTTAATCGAGAGCAGCCAAGGCAAACCAATGATGTAGGGAATGTTGCTTGTAGAACAGATTCAGGAGGTATTGTCATGAGATTGTTCAAAAAACTATATTTGTATGCAGTTTAGAATCCGAGTTGCAGATATACCTTGTCATTTTTGCATGTGGAAGTTGCAAACTCATAATAGCTATCATTCATGCTAGGTATAACTGATTTAATTGGCAATTATTTCAGTAGTGTCCTTATCTAATGAACTCACTAGATTTTTTTTCAGGTACTTCTGGCAGCAGTTGGTTCAGCATTGTTAAGGAAAAAGTAGAGAAAATAAATGTGTTATATGTGGCAAGAGTACTGACATTTTTCACGGAAAAACTAGTTACACTCCTCCGCTGTTTAACATTCGAATTTTGGAGAACGCAGAACAATATTCACCCATCGATTACCATGGAACATAACATTAGTAACCATACAGCAGCTGTTGAAGCAGCTTCTGAAAGAGAATATATTCTTCCGTGTATTCAACGTCTCCAGAGACTAGAAAAAATCTTTGAGGAACTTAACAACAAACCTGATGGTATGCCTCAGGAGAAGGAGAAAATGCTTATGGATTCCATGGATAGGATAAAATCTGTTGAGTTTGACCTTGAAAAGACCAAGAGGGTATTGACCTATATTTCCCAGTCATATAGAACTTTCGATTATGCTGATCTGATAGGATCGTGGTTAAACTTTGTGCTTTTACTGCAGGTACTACATGCTACAGTGATGAAGCAGCTTGAGATTGCTGAATTGCTGGAGAACTTGAAGAAAACAAAGTGCCGAGTAAGTTGACATTGACGAACTATGTTATCTGAATGAATATGAACTTCAAAAGGAGGATGTCCCCTTTGTTCTTTTAACTAGATTTCAACTTCTTTGGATAACTGAGCTAGCAATTGCCAAATTCTGCTGGTGAATTCGTAGTTACAGGCTTAGAGCTTACCAGTTTCATTTAAAATTTGAATTAGATCTCAATTTTATAGTACTAGTTTGGCTTTCCTTTCTTATTCCTTTGTGTTTCCCATCCATCCTATTGTTCTTGTCGTGTTGTGTTCTGTTTCTTTCTTTATCATGTATAACGCTACGATGAAATTGGCTCATTTGCTTTTGCAATTGAAACATGGCATCATAAATTACAGTAATGCAAAAGAAAATTTTCAAAACCGCTTTTAACAAGGATTATTCTTGCAGCAAAGAAGGCTATTCTGTTGAATCATCTAAACGTTCGGCAACACAGGTCCTTGGCACCACCCAAAATATTTCCATCAAAGAGAAGACATAGTGCAAGCTCACACCTAGATTGGACCAACGAAACCTGAGGCAATGGAGTACTCACTTCAAGCCTAATAAGTTTCGGTAGAGCATGCATAGAAACAGGAATCGGGATGGTACACAGTCCACTTTCTTTTTATAATAATTATAATAATATACATAATATAGATTTCCTTTCAAATCTTCTTTGTAATTTTTCGTAATAAATAGATGTAAAAGTGTAATTATGCATGGATTTAGGATTTATGTATGGACGGGATATTATCTCGAGTTTTAGACAGTTTTGAGAGAATAGAAAGAAAATGGAAAAGTTTATACTGCAGAAAGTTTAGTAAACCCCTCCCTTTTTGTTGCAGCTACAGGATTTTGAAAATGTTTTTAACAGACATTGGAATGTTGACACATGAGATGGATGTGTGACAGTAGTAGTCTATTTTCCATGTTGGTGCATGTAAGGTTTGTTCAGCTCTCATACTGGCTTCATTATCACAAATTTGCAAGTAGTACTAAACCACTTAAGCTCAAAGACACATTATTGCAATCATCCTTGGGAGGCAATTTACAAGGACCATGCTGATCAGAAACAAACTTTGGCAAATTTATCTTGGTTTTGGCACATATTCTTTGTGTTTTACTTGAGTAAATTATACTTTTCTTCTCTCTATAGATGTTTGAATTATATTTATGTTTACTTTTATTATAAAACATAACTCTTTTCTTGAAAGCGTTTAGTTATAGTTTATTTTGATGTGATCACGAGATTATTTGACATACTTAATAATTAATTTTAAACGCATACTATCAAATTTATCAAATTTTGTGATGTTAGAATATGAAAAATAGATTTTAGATGAAAGTATTTAGTTATTTTACTTTCTGTATTAAATTGATTATAAGACGTTCAAATTTGAATACATTTGGGGTCGAACTTCTCTAAGCTTGTGCCCGTAAATACTTAAGTCACACTTTTAAATCTGAAATCTCTATTAACAATTCTTTACGTGTCAAATCACCTCACCTATCACTTTCCACTTCTCAAATCGACAAAATCCAATGAGTGTTGCTCCCCTTCATGTCACTTCAAAATATGTTATTTAAGATTTTCAAACAATTTAAGGGTTGACGTCAAATTTTGATTTTTTTTTAATTGTATTTCTTTAAAACAGTGTATTTAGCAGAAATTACTTTTTTGAGCATTTCAAAACACTTTTACATTTATTTTTAAGAAAAAAAATTAGTTTTCCTTTTGCTGTTTTTGATTATTAATTATTTATTATCATTATTATTATTATCATCACAATTCTCCATTTACAGTAAATACTTAAAAAAGAACGTTTATTATTCTCCAATCTCTTGTAGTATTTCATTCTATGACTGATTGTATGTATATGTCTCATTATATAATACTCACCCTCATAATTCTTTAATTGTGTGAGCATGATAAATCAAATATTACTAATATAGTTTATATTACAATTGAATAATTGTAATATATAGTTTATGTTACTAATGATAAATTAAATATTCCTAATTTTCAAACTATTAATTTTCTTGTACAATTAACACAAGCAAATCATGCCTAATGTTAGTAATAATAAGCTTTGCCTCAATTAACATTAATCTATAAATATATACACTTTGTCTCCATTTTGAGATATCACATTTGTATCTCACTAGCTTTTATATAAATGCCTTAAGCCCTAAAGAAATTAATGAATAAGGCATTTAATATTAATTAAAGAGTGTAGCTAATGTATTATAGTTTATAAATAACAAACATTTAAAATTGCAATGATATGGTGAGAGAAATTTGGCAAGTTAGACTAAACACTATGTACTGATTGCTTAAACAATCTTATAGTATATGATTTCAACTATTACACAATATAACAAAAATATTATTTATTTTTATTTATTTTTTCAAATAGTTGGACACGTTAAAAGTAACTTTAATTTAATTAATTTTCTGATAAAATATTAAAGTTATACATGAGTAAAATGATTTTTTGTATTATTTTTAAGACTAAAATTATGTGACAAATACGATTTTAATTTTTTTTAATAAGAATTATGTATGAAACACGAATACCGCTTGTATAAAGTGATATTAATTTAATAATTTCATTTTATTCTGTATCAAAATTTCAAATTTCAATGAGAAAAGGCTTAAAAATATCTTAAATAAAATTATTAAAATTATGTCAAATACAAACTAAAAAAAAAAACATAAGAACAAATTTATCAAGCAACTTTTTAAGCACTTAAGTAACATAAAAATAGGTTAAGTTTACTTAAATTAGATCGAATGAATTTTTTTATTAACTAACAGGTTAATAACATAAACATAGGTTAATTTTTTATTAACTATATTAACTAAAATTAAGAGATATTAACTAATATGTTTTATTGACATAAACACTAATAAAAAGTTACATTAGAGTTAAAAAATAATTCGTAAATAATAGTCATCTTAATCAAGTTGACTCTGTTTAACGCCATCATCATTGAAACATTCTTTCAAAGATTTTATTATTAATGGTCCTTTTTTTACCTCTGAAATCAAATTTAGATAAAAGACAGACAGTCTTAAAATAAGATTAATGTTTATGTTGTTCATAAATTATGTGAAAAAAAGACAGCTTGCAGAAGAACATGTTTGCGCGTCTTTGTGCTGTCACTCATTATCTCTTTCATTTCTTTATTTTCACACTCATATATCAAACCAACCAAGATTTCTTAGTTCAACTTTCTTCTCTAATGCTACCCAACTTTCATCCTTTTTTTTTTTTTCTTATTCTTTGCGTTAAACTGTTAAACTCTTATCTTCTCATTACCCGTTACTCAAATCAGATACATAACTCTTATCTCAGAACAAATCAAGATCAACAACTACCACGAGAACAACCTCTTCTTCTGTTTCTATCATCGGATCTACCTTTCTTCTCTCAGTTTTTAACTAGTCATGGTGTTTTCTCTCCACCAACGCTTCTGGGTTTCTTCCTCGTTTCTTCTTCTCTTCTGGGCCCTCTCTGTTTCTTCTCTCACTCCCACTTTCCTTTCCGGTAAATGTTTTTACTTTAAGCTCGACTTTGTTGTTGGTGTTGATTTTCGCAGAACTGTAATGTTTTTTGACAAGTTTCTGTGTTAATTGACATTTGGGGTTTTTCTCCTTTTTTGCAGACCACGTTTTCGATTCTCAAGCAAGTACTGGTCGGAACCTCCTTCAGGCGAAAAAAGGTTTGACATTTTTCATTTTGGTCGTTGTATTTTCGTTTTTTGTTCTATGCTTATGCTTTTGGATCTACCGATTATTAAGCTTTGAGTAAAAGGAAGAGAAAAACCACAATGCATAATATTATGTTTTTGTTTGTCATGTTAACTGATTTAGCCTATATTTTAAGTTCATTTACTTGTTTCCTCTCTATAAATAAAAAAAAAAAATGCTTTTTTGTTATGATTGACCTAGAGAATTAGTTGCATAGCTGATCCAAAAGACTAAAACTTGTAGGGATACAAGGTAGTCCCATCTGTGAGAATCAAAGGCCTTAATTATGATAGTTATAGGATGAAAATATGAAGGGAAAATAGTGTTTGTAGTTTACATTATCATCCAATTTAAAATTGTTATCCATGTTAAATTTGGTAACTTTTACCATAATTGTCTTAAAAGTCATATCTATATTGACTTCTAATTGTTTGACAGTATCAGATCTTTCTTATGTGATATATTTATGGTGGTCTGCTTATCTTTTCTTTATTATTATGGATTTTCTGTTTGTATCATTTTATTATGAGATTAAAGAAACTAGGCACATTCTTTTTGGATAACTGATAAACAAGAATTACTACTAGATTACTGCAATGCAAATTGTCTTCTATGTTTCATAGGATTTTTGTTATGCAACTCTTTAAGACATTTTATATCAGTTGGTTGAGGCGTGGGATATGAACTGAAAGTATGTTGTTTCAAACCCTCCAATTATTATTCTGATGATACTGTTTTTCACCTTGCACTGGCAGGTTGTTCTGTGAATTTCGAGTTTTTAAACTACACAATAATCACAAGCAAGTGCAAAGGACCCCGTTACCCTCCCAAAGAATGTTGTGGGGCATTTAAAGAATTTGCCTGCCCTTATGCAGATGTTATAAATGATCTAACAAATGAGTGTGCCTCAACCATGTTTAGTTACATCAATCTCTATGGAAAATACCCTCCTGGCCTCTTTTCTAGTGAGTGTCGTGAAGGGAAGCTTGGTCTTTCATGTCCTGCATTGCCACCATCAGCATCTGCAGATGACACTGCAAATCAAGTTGTGCACTATCCATCTCTATGGCTGATGCTCACAACCTGCTGCTTGATCTTGTTATTCTGATATATTTCTATACCAACTTTCATTCTTTTTTTCTTGCAGTATATTGATGTATTGCCATTTTTTGTATGTTGTGTGTGAATTACTTTTTGAGCCAAAAAAATGGCCATGTGCCTGTAGCTTGAGGATTGTATTAACCAAATTATGTATTGAAAAAAATTACTTGTGCCAAGTGAACTATCTTCTTGCTGCATAATCATATGCTTTGATTTGGTTTGAATGAAATGCTTCATATAACTTATTGGACAAAAATCTATGAAAAAACAATTTGTTGTCTTTCATTGCAGGGTTGCTGTTTGTCCCTATGTTCTGATTCTTATTCAATGTTTAATAACTTTTAATTGAATTATGTTTTATAAAAACAAACTATTTTTAGATTGAATATGCATATAAAATTTATATTGACCTAAAATTGTTTAATATTTTTATTTATATAGATAAAATTGACATTATATTGATTTTCTTTTTAATTCATATTTTATTTAACATGAATTATTTGAATTTTCTTTTATTATTCTTCTATTTTGTCAAAATTGACATAAACGAGATTATAAATTATAATTCAATTATTGATAGTGTAATAGGTACTGAAATTATATAAATATAATTTGATTTAATCACAAATAACTTCAATATGATTTAAGACGATCACAAAGTTTAACAAACTTATATATATATAT
>Ga0123340_1003887_pt1 | contig 14063 bp, 11 predicted proteins | sample SirMexnodulemix_FD_89961 | JGI IMG/M metagenome (GOLD analysis project Ga0123340, IMG submission 89961) | Root nodule microbial communities of legume samples collected from Mexico - Siratro Mexico nodule mix | ecosystem: Host-associated > Plants > Roots > Nodule | place: Mexico: Nepantla... | reverse complement strand
TCCCAAATCCCACCCCCTTTTTTTTATTTATTTATATTTTATTTTTCACTCATTTAAAATTGCAATTCTCCAATTTTTATTTATAAAAAAAAGGAGAAGTAATTTTAGGAGGGGGAGCGATCCCCTAAACACGAAAATTGAAATCTAAATCTACAACACCACAACACAAAATGGCATTTCACGTAGCTTGTCCAATTACATGGTAATGCTCTCTCTATGCTATGCTAATGCTAAGCTCTATCTTTCTCCACCTCTCTCTTTATTTTTCCCCCTTTTCTCTTCTCTTCTTTTCGATTACAATAACCAGAACCAGTCTCTCTATTATATATATAGTTTCGTTTCTTCACACTCTTTCTTTCCCTTTTATTTCGTTCCGTTATTGTGCTGTGCGTTTTTTGCAGTCGCCGAATCTGTTTTTGCGCGTTAGGGTTTCCGCGGGCGCTTCACGACGGTTCCGCTGCCAATGGCTTCGCTCACGACGTCGGCGCGCTTCGAGACTTCCTTGCCGACACATGCAGGGACGACGCCACCGTTCAGGTTCCGGTCCCCAAGGTTCTGCCGCCGCCTCCGCCGCCGCCTGACGGTCTTCCTCTCAACGCCGACGCGCTCGATGAGTCGGCCTCCATGAAGGCCAAGCGCATCGCGCTCCAGCGCAAGGGCGCCGCCGCCATGATTGCCGCCGAGGAGTATGCGCGCCGCTTTGAGTCCGGCGACGTTGTGGTGAGCCTTCGGTTCGATTTTGACTAGGAGTGTTTGCAGTTGGTGGTCTCTGTTTGATGGAATTTAATTTCGTTGTTTCGTGTTGAATGTTGATGTTGAATTTGATAGACGAGCAGGAGTTATTACTGTAGGGTTTGTTGTGGTTTTGGGATTTACGTTATATTGAGCTTTGAGATTATTGTCGTTGTTCTGTATGTGTAGTGTGCTACCCTGGGTGTAAAGTGATTTTAATTGTGGGGTATTTTCTTTATGCTGGGTTTCAATAATGTGATATGATTCTGTGGGCTTGATTTAGCAGAATACTCCAGGAAATGTCGCTGGAGAGGAGCAGGGGCAAGCCAATAGGAGTTATTGTAGAATTTGCAAGTGCGGAGAAAATGAAGGAAGTGAGAAAGCTCAGAAGATGCTGTCCTGCAAAAGTTGTAGTAAAAAGTACCACAGGAACTGCTTGAGAAGTTGGGGTCGAAATAGAGGTAAGAAGGTGTATTTGCTCATGTGTATGTTAGTGTGGTCTAAGTGCTGTATATTCTCACGTTATGTAAATTCCTTTTTGGCAGATTTATTTCATTGGAGTTCATGGACCTGTCCTCTTTGCCGAATTTGTGAGGTAAGGAATGGTGTGTCATGCTAATGGGCTTGTACTTTTTCATGTATTATTTGTTGGAAGGCTCATATTAGTTGTGAAAATGGTTGCTGGCTTGGTAATTGATCATACTCTCCTCTAGCGATTTATTTTTCAAAGTATGTTTGTATCGCCTCTCTAAGTGAAAGCAACAATGCTCTAACACCAATGGTAGTTCATGTTGTTTCCTTGATTATGTGGTTTGCATATGATATGCTTCTGATATTGTAGCTTGAGTTGAAAATTGATATTTATTTATTTTTTGGCAATATTTGGCGGAGTCTAAGATTTGCGTGTTTAATTGTATGAAATAGGACATTTTCTTTATCAGAATAGAATGGGAACGTTTCTATGTGTATAACTTTTTTATTTTTTGTTAATTGCAAAAAGGTCTTATTTTATACCAGGTCCAATCATTGTCTTTGGGATGGCTGCTGGCATTTAGTTTCATGAGTATATGTTTTATATAGAAATAGTTGAGTTTAGAGATTATGTCATTATGTGGCCATATGATTGAGGCATGTATTTTAGCACTTCACTGTGAACCTAATAATAACCTGCTTTGTTATGATCATATACTGGTTGATTTTAATGTCTTCAGTGGGTTACAACCCTTCTACACCACAGCGTCTAAATATCCCTGAAATTCACCTATTATTTCCATGTGAAGTGTTTTGAATAGCTGGCTTCTCATGTACTTCACCTTGATGTTTCACTGACCAAGCACAGGGGAACCCACCCTCAAAAGCTAGCTATTAAGGGGGAAGAACCATACACTTAAATACTACTACACCTGAGTAGTCCAGACTTCTTGCTATGGGACTTAGGCAACCTATAATACTTTAGTTCCTATCAAAATTGAATGTCCTCATACAAAAATTCCCGATACCAGCTAATATTTAATCGGACTTCTGGTAGTCTTACGCTTAATTTCCTTCATCCAGGCTTGCAGAAGGACTGGTGATCCAAGTAAGTTCATGTTTTGCAAAAGGTGCGATGGTGCTTATCATTGTTACTGTCTGCAACCTCCTCATAAGGTAGAGTCTGTCACATTTACTAGTGAGCTTAATTTGATTTTATACATGGTATTTCATTCACTATTGTACATAATGCAGAGTGTTTGTAATGGGCCCTATTTGTGCACAAAACATGCAAGGTGTCACAGTTGTGGATCGAATGTCCCTGGAAATGGACTAAGTGTGAGGTATGAATTCTGAATAGTTTAGCTCTTGCTTGGATGCTTACTGTTTCGATGATTTATTGTGATTTAGCCCTTCTATTATGTCTCTATTGATGCCCATAGGAATGAGTTTTTAGTCATAAGTCCATCTTCCTGGTTGAAACAAAGGAAAAATTTCATGTTTTCTTCTTCCAAGTATTACTCTCCTTTATTTTAACTGTATATCATCAACAGTTGTCTTTTACTCTAAGAGTTTCTGAAATGATAAGTGGTGCTGTTTATTTGTTAACTCATCAATTTAAACACTGCATCTTCCTCATCTTTAAAGTATATGACTGGATTTTCTTTTTTTAATGTCTAATAGGATACTCAAAGTAGTTTAAAGTTTTCTTTGTCTTTATGTTTTACATGGCTCCATGGCAGTTGATTCCTCCCTTTCCTTGCAGATTCAGCATATTTTAATTAAGGGATGGACTTACCATTCTTTTTTTGTTTCCTAAAAAATGTATAGGTGGTTTATGGCATACACAAACTGCGATGCATGTGGAAGATTGTTTACAAAAGGGAACTACTGTCCTGTTTGCTTGAAGGTTAGCATCTCTACTAATCTTCCTTTCTTGATTGGTTTGCAGAATAGAATGCAACCCTGCAGCATTAGGGGAAGTTCTAGGACAATCTTAGAAGAACTTTCTTTCTATCTTTGTGTGTATTAGTTTTTCATGGAACTTATCTGCTGCTTTTCGTATTTCATTTATGATATTTTGGACCATGAACCGAATTGAAATTGTGCACTCACCCGTGCATGAACATTGGTTTTTCAAATATTGTCTTGAAGTGTGATATAGGTTTGTACAGGTCTCTTGTCCATCCGATGTTCATCTCTAATATTATGCTGTACTTGTATGAATATAAATTAATTTCATCTTGGCCTCTCTTCCTTTTCTCTTTTTTCACCCACCCTGAATACTAGGTTATGTTTGGAAAAAGTAAACAATGACGGCAGAAAAGGAGTTCCTAATGCTCACTGTACGTTTTTTACTAATTTTGTAGGTTTACAGAGATTCAGAATCAACGCCTATGGTTTGTTGTGATACTTGCCAGCTCTGGGTACATTGTCAATGTGATAATATCAGGTTAGTTTACCCCTCATATTTGTGAAGTTGGACTGCTTTCAATATTCCATGTATCATGTGGAATGTTTTTATGTGCAATTTTGGAATACTTGTTGAGGAACATTCTGCTGTTTCATTATGCTGTAGACATTGATTACATTTGAGTTTTGCTTCTTGGTCCTAAATCTTTAATACCTGGTGGATTAGTATTTGGGTTTTAATCATGCAACTGTATATCTGGAATGGAAGGTATTGTATGGTTTACTACTTGTGCAATACACTTAAATTGAAATTAACACTTCAATAAAGTAAATTGCGCTTCAATAAAGTTTCTATGAATATTTTCTGTTTCTAGTTTTTTATTCAAAATTTTTGTTTGAACGGTGTTCTTGTTGATTTGTCCCGATCTACTGTATAAATCACGACTTCATTGGACCCTGCCTTTTTGACAATGACATTTGTAGACTCATGTTTTGGAATAAATGTTTTGCAGTGATGAAAAATATCACCATTTTCAAGTGGATGGGAATTTGCAGTATAAATGTCCCACATGTCGTGGGGAATGTTATCAGGTATGTGCTATATGCCTTCAATATATAATTACTTCTTTTTGTCCCCCATGGATAAACTCAGATAAGTAAACCTTGATCTTTTACTCTCTTCATGTATACTTCAGGTCAAGAATCCTGAAGATGCTGCACAAGAGATTTGGAGGAGAAGGAATGTTGCCGAGAGAGATTTGATTGCTAGCTTGAGGGCTGCAGCTGGTTTGCCTACTCAAGAAGAGATATTTTCCATTTCACCATTTTCAGATGATGAGGATAGTGGGCCTGTGAAGTTAAAGACTGAATATACACGCTCCTTTAAGTTCTCTCTGAAGAATTTGGCCAATGACTCACCAAAGAAGAAATCTTCAAGCAAAAAAACTGCTAAGAAAAAAGACTCTGAGTCATTTATGACTAATAAAATTGACGCACACAATAGTTTTGAAGGACACAGTGATATTAAATCTTTGCATAGCTTAGATGATGATAAGAATGATGATATACAATCCCAGAGAAATGATGGTCTAGATGTTTACTCATCACCTGCTACTGGAAGCTTGAGTCAAACTGAAGCATCTTTCCCTGTTAATCAACCGGGAATTTTGAAGCATAAGTTTGTTGATGAGGTGATGGTCAGTGATGAAGAGAAGAAACCTAGAGTTGTTCGAATTAAAAGCAACAAGGCACATATTCTGGATAGCGAAGAGGAAAGTGGAAAACAGAGTGTTAAAACTCAGAATGTGAAAGGGAAGAAGTTGGTTATAAATTTGGGAGCACGGAAAATTAATGTGGCCACTTCCCCACGGTCTGATACGTCAAGCTGCCAAAAAGACCAAGATCTGGTGATTGCTAATGGTATACATCTTTATGACTTGAGAAATAGTATTTGCTTGGTTTGATTTTGTAAAAGTGGTATATGGCTTATTTTTCAGTCAATTCTTTTTCCACGTTAAATCATTGACCCATTTTAGACATTATCATCCTGTTGAATAATTACTAATGTGTAACGACAATTACAGTAACTTATCTGCTTTTTGTGTATATATGCATGTGTTCTTGAATGGTTTGATTGCTCTCTTTGGTTCTGTTTCTTTCCTCTTTCATTGTTGTGTGATCTTCCCCGTTCATATTTTCTTTCAGGAAATGAAGATATAAGCCAATCCAAGAAGGGAGACAAATTTGCATTAGATAGACAAGATGACACAGCTAGGCATATTGATGGTAAAGGTATAACCCCACACCACAAACTTTGTTTATTGCCTTCCATTATTAGCTAACAATTTATCTTATGTTGATGTGAGTTGTCTTGATTAAAAACTTGCCCGATGTTCATGTGATCTTCAGGAAATAGACTTGATTCTGGACAATCAAAATTTTTCAAGGTTTCAGGACGAGAAGGAAATTTGATTAAGCTGGGAAAAGTTAAGCCAGATGTTTCTGAATTCAACCTGACTGCCGGAAGAGGCAATATGTCTGATGGGCGTATAAAACATAGTATTGATGGAATGATTGGTCAGGTTGGAATGAAAGCCACATCAAGAGGTGAAAGGACATTTTTGGGGAAACAATCAGAAGGTAGCTCTGATGCAAATGAGGAGATAGATGACAATAATAATCGTACACCATCGCATTCTTTGCCAAAAGATTCTAAACCTTTACTAAGATTTAAATTCAAGAAACCCAGCATCGAAACTCAAAATTCTCCTCACAAGGAGGAGGAGAAGACGACAATCAAGGGCCAGAGGTCAAAAAGGAAGAGACCTTCACCTTTTAAAACATCATTTAATGAGTCTGAAGGTGTAAGTCAATCACATCAAGACAGTGCAATGGATGAGATCATGGATGCAAACTGGATTTTGATGAAATTGGGAAATGATGCAATTGGAAAGAGAGTTGAAGTTCATCAGACATCTGACAATTCTTGGTTAGTGCCGCCTTCTATGACATTTTGTTAATGAGGGGGAAAACTGAGTATTAAATAAGATGCATCGTACAGATTAGTTTTTTAATAAAAGGATGTTTGTTCCAATATTATTGTATTTTTTTCCCCAAAATTCCACTTCGCAATATATTACAGTTTATTCTTCTTGACCTTCCCATTTTTGTTCAGGCACAAGGGAGTGGTTACTGACGTAGTTGAAGGCACTTCAAAGTTACATGTTGCATTAGACGATGGGAAAGTGAAGACCTTGGATCTCAGGAAACAGGGGGTCCGTTTTGTCCCTCAAAAGCAGAAGAGATCCAAGACATGAGCTACACTTGTCCACCACCCTTAGCAATCATTTAATGTGGAGACTTTTTCTTAATTGACTTTGAAGATTTTTCATCTTTGAGGCCTCTTACTGAATTTATATTCGTAGCTGCTCACATTGCCGCTGATTTTTGGGTGAAGCATTCTCGATTGGAGCAAACTTCAGTTTTCTTGAAAGAATTAACCATTTACCGCAGTCCTCTTTCTGGGCTCTAGGTTCTCTCGATCGCGAGTTAGATTTTTGTTGCTTTTCTACATGTATGTGATTTCAAAGTAGATTCTACCTACGATGTATAGGTCATCATTTCTGTAGAATAGATAAGTAAAGGCGAAGGTGTTAGCTGTATGATTAGTGTTGCTAGTTGTTTTTGTGATTTCAAGGCTTCGTGAATTGAGATATTTGTCTTGAAAGTTGAAACTTGTCATTTTGTTGAAGTAATGGTAGTTTACTTCTACCTTTTCGCCCTTCATATTTGCACATGCATCCACTAAGACTGGCCTTCAAAACAAATAGAAACAGGTGCCAAGGTAGGAACAAAACACGAACATGTATTTTGGGGTCAAGCGCAGGCGAAGATGATTCTGCAAATTTAGAATGATTTTACTGCATCGCTGTAAGATTTTACACACGGACTACGGACTGAGGTTTTGGGGTAATGTTTATGGGTGAGCTTCTTCCTGCAACTCATGAAAAGTCAAATGTACTTCTGGAATTAAATTTAGAATCTAAAATTATCCTTCACCCCCTCCATCTCCCGTTCACAAATTCTGAGCATCATGTACCTTTTCCATTCAGAAATTCACGTCTTCGTTCACCTGCACCTTTTCCATTTACAAATTCACGTTTCTTCATTCACTATTTGTGGTTGCATTGTACGGGTCCGAAGTTAGATATTCGTGGTAGGTTTACAGTGACTGCAAATTGAATGCGTATAGGCGGTGCCGACGAGAAGTGGGTGATTTTTTTCGAAAGTTTTACATGTTTTCGGATTCTACCTTTCGAAAAATAAATGTTTTTCGGATAACTTTCGGATTATATAGTTAGGAATGTATTTCAACTTTTTTTATTACCTTTTGGATTTTGGAATATGTATGTTTCCGAATTGTGTAGGTTCTGGAAGTAATTTCAAATAGTTTTCTTTTACTAATTCGACCATTAGTAAACCAAATTCTTTTTCGGATTGTAGAGTCCAGGAGAGAAAACGTATTTAGAATGAATTTTGAATTTTATAATCCGGAAACATATACATTTTGTTTATATACTAACGGATTTCGGAAGAAAAAGAAATTTAAAACGTACCTCAACAACAAAATTGCATCTCAAACCGTCATCCACCGCCTTTGACCACCTGCATCTGCCACCGAGACTGCCGCATCACGTCCAACAACTGTCCTCTACCGTCACATCACAGAGTAAATGCATCCTTACATATTTCAAATTCTTCAGCATCCACTGCGGTGCCAAAAAAATGTATTTTAGTTTTCCCAAAATATATTCCCGTCTTTTCATTAAGGTTAGATTTGGAATTAGAAGTATGGAGGTGCAAGAAAGAAGGTATCTGTTTATGGTAAAGGAGAACATGTTGGGCCTGGCCCGTTTTAAATGATGATATTTGATTTGAAGAATGGTGGAAGGAGGGAGCAAGAAGAATAGACATAACATAGAGAGAAAAGAGCTGAAGCTATGAATGCCCCAGATCGTTATGAGCGTTTCGTGGTACCTGAAGGCACCAAAAAGTAACCAACTATTCTCTCAATCCTTCTCCTCCTCCCTCTATTTACACTTTCTGATTCCCATTTCTTTCATTCAATTTTGAAAATAGGGTCTCTTACGAGAGGGACACCAAGATCATCAATGCCGCGTCCTTCACCATCGAGCGAGAGGAACACACTATTGGCAACATCCTCCGCATGTACCTACCTCTTTCCCTTTACTCCTGCTTTTGTTTCAATCACCGCCAAACCCTAATTTCTCTTTGCCGTTGTTGTTGTTTATGAATTCATATTCAGGCAACTCCACAGAGACCCTAACGTGTTATTTGCTGGCTACAAGCTTCCCCATCCTCTTCAGTACAAAATTATTGTGAGGGTGAGATAACCAATTGTCTTCTCATCATTTAGCTTCAATTTTTTTTCTTTCTTCATAAAATGATTAAGTTTATTGTATTTATTTTCGAAAGTTTTGCAGTTAAGATTTTAGTTATAGGCTATTTTGGCCAGATGTAGTGTAAGGGCAAAGAATAAGAAGACGCAAATTCTAGTTTAGTTGGAAATCTGGGCGCACTGTATTGTTTTCCTATGGTTAGAATTTGAATAGGTGACTCGTGTAATCGAACTGAACTGATGTAGTGTAAACCTAAGAAGAAGAGATATGACACAGCATTGCTATGGTACAAAGCATAAAACTAAAATGAAAATTTGGATTCCAGGAGAGAATTTATATTTTAAAATGAACATGGCTTATTGTACACTTGATAAAATGTTAAAAATAGAAATTTATCTAATAGTCCATAAGGTAAAAGCGAAAACTTATGAGCATGCAATTAAAAATAATCAAAGTGTGTATGCAGTGTCGGACAAAGATTATGCACGACCTAACATGTTTATTATTTGGAAGTGTCTTTGCTTCATAGTTTTAGACCGTTGCCTCCATCTGGCTCTATTTTAATATTTTGATATGCAGGTATTATAGTTTCTTTCTTATTTTCCAGGAACTGGGGGGTACCCATTTTTCTCTTTTGTTTTTTTATGTGAAATAATAATTATTGAGCATTATTTGTTTTGTTCTTTTTGTTGCAGATACATACCACTAGCCAGTCTTCTCCCATGCAGGCATATAACCAGTCTATTAATGATCTGGACAGGGAACTTGATCATCTGAAGAATGCCTTTGAGGTAAAAGCGTCTTTTTGTTCTTCTTAGTGCAGTATATCCAAATTCTATGACCTTTTTAGTCCGGATCTCTTTTAACTATTGACTAGACTATCAGCCATTACCACAATTGTTTTCCATGGGTCTCATTTCAATATTCTTACCTAACCTAGAAAGTATTTGTAGATTTTTGAAGTTAGACTTGTATCATCTGTCTCTTTGGTGTCTCCGATGCTTGCTTGGAACTATAGATAAATTGGAGATTGACTTAGGTTGAGCATTTGTAACTCACTTTTGACATTGTCTACACCTCTACCTATTGCAGCCACTCATTTTTTCTAGAGGCATTTTAGAAATATGTATGTCTAATTAAGGACATCTATACCACACGTGGGATTCAGACATGGATGTTGCTTAATCTGGAAACGCAAACCTCTTGAATGTCAGATAATTACCAATGTCTCTTGATGGCTTTTATGGGATGACCTAATAGCTACTTCAAACAACATTAATATCATTCTAGACCGTGGAATATTGGATATAGTTTTCGTGGGAAAAATGATTGTAGTATATATGGATTCTATTCAGTATTCTTATTTGTTTTTTTCTTGGGCCGGTATTAACATGTTCAAAATTATTATTGCAGTCAGAGATGTTGAAGTTTTCGAGGGACTATTGATTGGAGGGTGTCACGTTACATGCCGCGGCAGATATTTTTGAAATAGTGAATCACTTCTGCTAAATGGAATTTAAATGGGATGCTTTGAGTATTCTGGGAGATTTGTTAAATATGGTTGTGTTGAAGAAATTTTAGCATTTGTAAACAGTTACTTTATGCTAGTTATGACAGCAATTGTTAGTAAATAGTTGTATGGATGATATATATATAACGAACTTGGTGTGGAATTGTTTACTGTGCCAAATATATTCTGCTGAGGACTTTCCGTGACGATTAATCAGTTATACTGGTTGAATTTTTTTGCTAAAAAATGATATAGTGATGATTAATTCCTACAAAGTTTAAAATAAAATAATACATCGTGTTCCACTTCTTCAGCAGTTATATGGAAACTTTTAGCCAGGGGACTTATTTCAAAGAGAGAATTTTCACAAACCAAATGGACAAAATGACCTCAGAAAAAAAATATACTTCAGCTTGCATCGTTCACACCCACTCCTGCCATTCACAAAAAGAGAGCCAACAAATGATAGCGCCAGTTTCTTCATGAATGGAATCACCGCACAATAAATGCACCATTTCAATGCTACTCAAGCTTGACGCTTTCAATTTCTCAACAATTGAACCTTAGTAACATTACAAATTCACCGACTCTCAAGCAGTCAATAAACGAAACAAGATTGGACAAAAAAGTTAGCGACAAAAAAAATACCAATTTGTGACAAATATTCTTGGTTGTGACTGAATTGTGAATTTTGATCTTTTTAACCCTTTGATGGAATGACTTGGCTATAGTTAACTCAGAAATTATTAGTAAATATCTGTATGCCTTTGGGGACATGATTTCTGAATGCAATTTTTATTGATTGTAACATTCTGATTAAACCTATCAAATTGTACATTTATCTATACAATTTTCACAGTGGTTCTAGCAATTTTCTGTTTCTCTGCTACACTTTATATCTGTTCCTACACTACCTATCCATTTACATCTACTACATGATAGTGAAGTCCTCATCAAGCCCATCTAGTTCTCCTCTAAGTTTGTGTTGCTGAATTATCAACACAGACACTGACTTTGAGAAGTCTGGTCCCGAAAGAACATCCCCTATTGGTCCCAGTTCTGGACATTGTTGCCAATCATTCATACCCTTTGTCAATATAGAGTTTGCTCCACCTTCTCTTCCCACAATCACCAGTGAGTATTCCCCTTCAAATGATCTCAGAGTAGAAAAGGTCTCTGCAGCATTTGCAAGATGCTTCTCCAAATAGGTAATGCGACCTCCAACTATATGCTGTTCATAGAACTGTGCAAAACATTCATCATCCAATCCCATCTCTTCTCCCTTCTCTGGGAGGCTCACCCTATAAGCCGCAAGTCTTGAAGATTCTGCACTGGTATCTACCAGGAATCTTATCACTGACACTTTCACTCCCTGATGCCAAGCCACACGCCCCACATAGCAAAGTGCCTCTCTATCATCTCTTCCTCCAATAAATATTGCTGCCACTTTAAGCGATGGCTCAGACCTTGATATTTTCCCAATGGACCCAAAACCTCTGTTCACCAGAATCCCCACCGAGCAAGGAGAATTCTTTAACACCTGTTTAACAAAAAATTTCTATTAGTGCAGAAACTACAAGCTCTCTGAGCTACTATCAAAAATTATTTCTTTCCCAACAAAGACATTACCTTTCTGTTCACATATCTGAACCCAGGATTCCCACCATCCAATTTTCCATCTTGACGCTGGGTCCTGTGGAATGGAAGTATAATGAGCGCAATCATCAAGTCCTCTGCCAAAACACAAATGTTCTGTGCCATGTTATTGATTGTTGAAACTGCCAATGTCCTTTTGAGAGTGATACCATCGCCATCATTATCCACATAGGCTTGAAACGAGTTGGTTATTTGCTCTCTCATCTCTATCACAGCCTTGTCTTTTATAGTGTTGGTCTGTACTCCTGCACCAGTCTCCATTGTTGCTGCTATATGTTCAGTTAATTCAATAATTTCTGCGACGTATATCAGAACGCCGGGGTCTGGTATCCCTCGTGAGATCTCCATGAAGTTGATGGAAGCAGGAACGTTGTCGAGTCCGTGAAGGCACAAGAATATTCTTAGCTCACTTGACGGCTGCAGCAATTCGAGGGCGTTGATGTGAGTAGGTGCCCTTTTTCTGGCACGTTTGATGATTTGTCCCACAACGATAGGGATATGCAGCACTGTGAAAAATAGTGTTACCACCGACATAATGCCCGTGGAGGCTCCACCGGAGGGGCTACAATACAGCTGGTAATAATACAGGAGAATGATAATCAAGTCACAAGATGATCTTCAATAGTGCTAGAAAAATTTAAACTTTTAGGTTATAAAGATGAAGGGGCATGCAAATGCAATGTAGATTAGAAAATGATGAGGAAAATACTTGCCACTTTGATCGCCATGTAGATTTGAAAATGGCCCTTGGTGCCGAGGAGCAATCCGATCAAAACAGAAACTGGCCAGGGAAAGCCAAGCATTGCCCCAGAAATAACGGTGCCAATGACTTTACCTGAGAGGACTATGAAAATGGGTACAAAAAACCTTATCCAAGTTACAGGGTCTTGAGGTCTGAACTGGGAGACATTAGCTGCATAGCCCATCCACAAGAAGAAGATGGGGTAGAAGATGGTGGTCAAAAGGTAGTTGATTTTGCTGATAATCCATTTGGAAACTCTTCCCTCTCGGGGAACACATATCCCTGTCATAAACGCACTTAGAACAGGACTATAGTCGTAGAGAGTTGAGGGGGTACAAATCATGGCCATGAAGGCAATGGACAATACCAGATGCGACCCTTTCATGGGTTTCCCTTCCGGGTTCTCATTGTTCACCCACGCCATGAAAATCGGCGAAACCACCGCCGTGAACACCGTCTGCACCACCACCGCCACGCACATTTTCACGATGGTCTTCGCCGTCCTCTCGCCCGGGCGGCCAATGCAGTACGCGTCGTTCGGCATGAAAATGTAGCAGATTGACAGAAGCAGCAAGCAGATAAAATCTGAGTGCATTCCTGCTGCTATCACAAGCTTTCCAATGTCCGATTTTCCTATTTTCATGTTCGTTATCACGCGCGTGAGAACCGGAGAAGCTGAACTGGAGAGAAGAGCAGAGAGAGAGAGGGCAAAGGCTAAGCCATTTTCCAGTGTGAAAAAATGCAGAAATGGAGTGAGCGAAAGGGACACGAAGAAGGTTCCGAGCGTTGACATGTAAGCGATTTGAGCGTCCTTGGTGGGGCGTTTGAAGAGCACGTAGGGATCAATCTCTATACCCAAAGCAAACATGTAACACATCATGCCAAAATCGATGATAAATCCAAAGGTTCTGTTGAATTCATCGTATAGTTTTCGTAAAAAGGGTATGTTCCCCATTACTAGTCCTACCTGCAATGCATCAGAAACACCCAGTATCAGAAACTTTTCACTTTTCTGCATGTTCTTGCATGGGGTTCATCACGAGAGGGAAGCTTACAGCTATGTCAGAAGTAATGCGCGGTTGTGAATAGGGTTTCAGAAGGAAATGCAAACCGTTGCATGCAATCACCATCACCATGTACACCGTGAAATTTTTGGCTAGCTGAAGAATGAGGTACGCTAGCTTTTCTGAACATTGCGTTATCGCTATTGCCATGTCGATCCAAGCTTATATATGTATGAATCTTTGTTGATTATTATTATTATTATGTTGTTGTTATCTTTTTCTTTTTCTTTAGCTTACCATTACGTACGAGGTTTTTGCTTCTCATCTTCGAGCACGCGATTTTTCGTTCTGGTTCTTGTTTTGTTGATTATGATCATCATTTTTTGTCGCCAATTTTTTGCCAATGTTTTTGGTAGAAGCGAGTGGTCGTGATTCATGCAGGAGACATATGCAGAGACACTGCACGAGGATGCTGAGAAACCGAAAATCATGCATAAATCACAAAACTTTTTCCATTAAATTTGCATCACTAATTATTTCTATATTTCTAGATGCCAAGGTGCTCATTCCTGTGTGAATATATATATATATATATATATATATTACCTACATATATT
>Ga0123340_1003885_pt1 | contig 14066 bp, 7 predicted proteins | sample SirMexnodulemix_FD_89961 | JGI IMG/M metagenome (GOLD analysis project Ga0123340, IMG submission 89961) | Root nodule microbial communities of legume samples collected from Mexico - Siratro Mexico nodule mix | ecosystem: Host-associated > Plants > Roots > Nodule | place: Mexico: Nepantla... | reverse complement strand
TTAATTTTATCTAAAAAAATTATAATTTTATTAATCATATTTATTATACATGTCACTGTCAATCTTTTATAAACTTTTCTTACATTTTTATTTATTTTTCACTATTTTTATTTTGGTTAAAACAATCGTATTTTCTACTCACGTTAATCTTACATTTATATTAGACAACACACCTCATGTAAAGTCATGTTGACACTGAATACAATGGATCAGCAGTTAGAACAGTTCTTCTAATATAAAATCAATATTATGCCTATACTACATAATTACTACTATTGTCATAAAAAACTAATTGTTAAGATTTGTTATACTGTATAAGCAAATTAAATAAAATATTGAATTAGTAATACAATAATTTTCTGCTTTATACTCTGTACTAAATAAAATTATTAGAAACAATAATTATTTAACACAATATTACACTTTGTCACATAATTTTTTTGAAAAAAAATATGCATGGACAAGATTATTAAGAAGTGAAACAAATAAAAAAACAATTTTTCATAAGTTAAAATTAATTATGAATAAATTAAAAAATTATTTAAATTCTTTCAACTTAATTTAAATTTATAAATATTATGATTATATATTTTTTCTTAGAAATTTACTGAGACAAATTACTTACTTCTGTTTGAAAAATGTAAATACATTACACTTTTTTCTCTCTTACAAATTTATAATGGTTGAATTAAAGTTGTTAAATTGTATTATTCTCTTTTATCCTAAGATTAATGTGCAATTAATTAAATTGCAAATAGTTTTTAGGTTTGTCCCTCCAAAAAAGCTGGGAAGCTGCATGCTGCATTCCTTGGTGGAATATGTTTGTCTGTCTCCTTCCCCTTACCGCGCATATCAATTCCTCTTCAAACCACAAAAACGCAGTGATTGAAAGTTTTTTCTCCATTACCCCATCTCTATATATACCCAATCAATCTCAACCCTCTCTAACCCTTCAACCCTATCTCTCTCCTTTCTGCTTCCACCACACGTTTAAACCTCTGGGTCCGGCAACTTTAGGTCTTTCACCCATTTCCAGGACCCATTCACATGGCCATTCCCTACCCCCATTTCATCGCCACTGAGAAGGCTGCCATGGACGCCGGCCTCCTCCTCCCTTCCTCCCCCTCCCGCATCCTCACCCAAGATGACCTCAAGAAGATCGCTGCCTACAAGGCCGTCGAGTATGTCCAATCCGGCATGGTCCTCGGCCTCGGCACTGGCTCCACCGCCAAGCACGCTGTCGACCGCATCGGCGAACTTCTTCGCCAGGGCAAACTCAAGGACATTGTCGGAATCCCCACCTCCAAGATGACCCACGAACAGGCACTCTCCCTTGGCATCCCCCTTTCCGATCTCGACTCCCACCCCGTCGTGGATCTGGCCATCGACGGCGCCGACGAGGTTGACCCTTTCCTCAACCTCGTAAAGGGTCGCGGAGGCTCCCTCCTTAGGGAGAAGATGGTGGAGAGCGCGTGCAAGAAGTTTATTGTTATTGTTGACGAGTCGAAGCTCGTGAAGTATATAGGGGGGAGTGGATTGGCCATGCCTGTTGAGGTTATTCAGTTTTGTTGGAGGTTCACTGCTGAGAGGTTGCGCAGGTTGTTTGAGGAGGCTGGGTGTGTTGCCAAGCTTAGGACTTTTGGGGAGAAGGAGGAGCCCTTTGTCACGGACAATGGGAACTTCATTGTGGATTTGTATTTCCAGAGGAGTATTGGGGATTTGAAGGCTGCCAGTGACGCAATTCTGCAGCTTGCTGGGGTGGTGGAGCATGGCATGTTTCTGGATATGGCTACCACTGTTATTGTGGCAGGGGAACTTGGCTTGACGATGAAGAATAAGTAGTGTTGGCGTTTTGGAGGAGGTGGTTAGGAGAATGAAGGTAGGTTAATTGGTCAAGGTTGAGCTTTGACATGGGGTTCTAACTAATTCTTGGGTGTAATAGTAAAGTTTTTTATTCAGGGCCAAGGGGGAGGGGATTTTAAGGAAATCCTTTTACTATTGAATATAAGTTCTCCGGTGGTTTTGTTTGTTTTGGGGAGGGAGTTAGTTTGAACAAGTAGAAAAACTTGTTGGAGAGCTGATTATTAGAATATATTAATCTAATGCAATGGCTGTTGTGTGGTATTGAATCATTTGTCCACACAACTTGTTATTGAGTTGACAGTGTTTAAAATGTTTGAAATTTTCTAAAAAATCTCATCTACAATTTTTCGAGAGCTTGAAGTGTACACTACAAATTGATTCTTTCTTTAGAAAAACGTTATGATGTAATTTACTTCTTATTGTCTTCTTTTTATATGGACAAAATGTTGTAGTACACGGAACTGTAAAACAATAAAGTGTACTTTATCAACTGATTTTACTTTTACAATCTATACTTCACTATTTGCATTTGACAAAGGTAAAATATGTGGTGGTTTCTGGGAAGGACGACTTCTCAAACGCTTCCCTTCTTCGGGGGCAGTTTGCATAGAGTATCCAAAGAACAAGGGAAGACCAACTGAAACGAGGCCAAGTCCTACATTGATAATCTTGAGGTGTTGGTTTAATGGAGGACAGTAGCTTGAAGTAAATTTGGTGAATGCATTTCTGACAAAATTGCCATCTGAAGGCTAAGTAAAGGTGGGGTGTAATGTTTTAATGCATAAATTTCATTCACTGCAGCTACTATCTGCAAGGAAATCTCTGGGGTAACCCTGCCAAGTGTAGTGCAAATGCCAGATTCAGATACCTCACATTCGAAGTTCTTCCAAACCTGAAAAAAAGTATTCAACGGAGTAAATGGATTCTATGTATATGATTAACAGAAATTGTAATTAGAACATGATACAAAAAAATTATAATTGCGATACTAGTTTTTATCAGATTTCCTATGGGGCCATGGGAAATAATCAAAATAGTGACAAGTTATATAATATGTTTTCATTTGCCATTAAACAAATTATTTGACACGCAGATGGAGTTCGTAGCAATCTAATTTTGTACCACTTCGGCTTTCTACTGAGAATCCAAAGGTTAAATGAACTAATATTTCTCTCAGTACAAACACACTTGGATTTTTTATCGGAGGGCAGGGGGAAAGAAAGACCCCAAGTGGCAAAGCTCAATAACCAAGTGATGAAGAAAATTATCATCGAGGCATTGGCGGAAGAAACTTCCTGATATGTGCATTGACGATCTCGAAACTGAGAGTCAAAATGGTAGCATAAAGGTGGCATTAGTAGCCAGGACTACCTTGTGTTATAGTTACGTTTGCAGCATCATAGATTAACTCATTGACAATATTTGCAGTGTTGGTGACCACTTGCTTACTTTGGAAGAGTGTTTTGTTTCTGATACTCTGATCAACTCAACACACGAAGGACATTACTAAGAGCAGATTCGGTATGCGGATTTGCTATCCATTCTCCCATAGCTATACAGGTATCAGAAATTATATTGTAATAGAATAACTTACTCACATCAGGTTTGGTGGTTAATGTTAGCTTTTGAACATACAGAAATTCCTGACATAAAGATAATTGGTTGTTAATAGGTTAAACTGATATCTATTAAATATAATGACTTATTAAGGATCATGATTACTCCACAATGAATGAATGTGGTTACAACAAGTAACCATCTAGTGATAACAAATCTGCAAAACATTCAAAAAATCAGATAGTAACAAGGACCCTTTATATATGGGGCATGATAAATGTACAGAGGTGTCCACCTTAAGCAGCTTAAACAAGATTACCCATTAACCGAAAATATTAGAACAGGTTAGGAGAATATCTCGTGACTAACCATAAAGCCAAAGTATGGATCCGCTCCAAAATGCCCATACTAGTAAAAGCCTGATATAGGTAGTATAAATAGGAGATGATTCTAAGTATGCATTTTTCATTAATTGCAAATTTGTTATCTCGTATATACTAAAGTTGACTTGAAGAAACATTGATAGAAAAAGAGGAAGAACCTACTAATAGGTAGAAGAAACAGCGTAACTGAACAATAGGATCCAAACATCAAATGTGACAAAATAACTAACGAAACAAAATGAAAATTAAAGCTCGAGATATAAGCCAGTTCAATGTGCAAAGAACTATCAGTATAGTTGCTGTTGATACTCAGTGGTTATATGTTAGTTAGACAGTGTTTTCTAACAATAGTAAGAGTGTATTTGAACAAACAGCTTATTAAGTGATTATTTAATGATCTCTTATTACACGAAATTGCCATAAATTTGACAAGTTTTTTTTTTTAACAGATAAATTTTACAAGTTTAACCAAGAAACTTATTTGGAATAAGCTAAAAAGAGCTTACAGGAGTCATAAATCCAAATAAGCTTCAACAAAAGTCTTCAAAGTGCTCCCTAAGACTATGGTTAAAGAAAACATCACTTGTGCATCTCCACATTTCCATTCTAGGATCTTCAATGAGAAAAACTGTTTATCTATTTACTAATTTATTGTCATATTTTTTTCTAAAACTAAATTAAGCCTGATATATTAAAAAATTATATACGTGCAAAGTTTTTCAAGTGGTACAGTGGGGGAATAATGAGCTTAAATATCTCGCAAACTATTTTATAAGTGTCAAATCCCATTTTACTATCAGGCTATTATCACATCGTCTCTATCAAACGTAAGCAAAAATTGTGAAAAAAAAAACATTCAAATTTATGAATGATGAATTAAAATAGTTCACAAATCATTCAAATCCAGACAACACATTAAAATCTTATTGCTAAAATTTACTGATAAAAACAAAAGATAAGATTGAAAAGGAGTACATAAAATCACTGCATAATTTTTTATTAACAATAGATACCTCAACCACTCTTAAATCATATTATCTCTCTGCATAAATAATAGTTGAAGGTAAAATAAGTCACTAGTTACTTAAGACTTGCCATATGCATTGGTCTTTTTCTTATTTTTTTTTCCTGCTACATTACATTACATTTCTTTCTACTCACTTGAGTAATCACTTGCAGGAGATTCTGTGCTCTCACTCTCGGTATCAGTGTATCCCTGACACTCAGAAACAAAATCACAGTAACCACACTTCCATTGCTCATCCTCAGCCACATAACTGGCTTCTCTCTGTCCAAGCCACAACTCAAGACAACTCCTTATTTCACTCTTTACCCAACCCTCGTCATATGCAATCTTTTCTTCATCCAGCACTGAATGGTCCCTCTGAGACTCATATCTCAACACTAACATATCATTAGATGGTGGCAGAATCTTGCATGTATTTTGGTAACACCTCACCACATCACCAAGGGTCAGTGCTGTGAATCCAGACTCGTCACATGCTGCTTGTAGATCTTTACTAAGAGTACCACGTGGATTCAACTCAAAATAATCATACAACTGTTTGGATGGGAAATCATGATGAGCATGTGCAACTAAATTATCCCACAAATATTTGTAACACATTAGCTGAATCCTTCCATTTCTTTTCTGTGCTTCTGAAGGAATTGTGTCTTGGAAACGAGTCTTTGTCTCAACTAGTACCGGATTATGATCTTTTTTTGCTTTAGGCATTTGAACTTCATCAATCTTCCCCACCATCCATATGCCTTCTGCAAAAGCAAAACTCAGTATTGGAAGCTCGCGTGTTAATCCATCAAACAACAATTGATTCACCCCATTTATGAAGTTAACAAGTTTCATTGCCATGTCATCCTCACGTGACTTCACCTTCAGTCCCACCCTAGTGTGAACCTCTAGTTGCAGTTGAACATGTCGATTTCTACCAGCTTTCATAGCTTCAGTAATCCTCTTTCCTCCTCCAAAATCCATTGGCTTTCCTTCATTGTTCTTCCATTCTTCAGAAAAAAGAGAGAACTCCATTTGCCTTTCACACCATTCAGTTTTGGTGACATCAGTGACAAACAAGCCCCTCTTACTCCTAAACCGGTGGAGTAACGTGTTGTTATCTGCTTTAGTCTTCTTCTTCCTCAGAAAATCGCCGTAGTCCTCAATATCAGGTTCTGAACACATGCACAACCTTCTCTTTGCTGTACCTGAAGCTGAGTCAATTGACTTTGCATTTCTGTGCAACTTAGAGGCTGAAGGAGGTGTGTGTTTTGAGGGTGTAGAAGTTTCAGTGTAAAAGTCTTCTTCATCGCTTAGTATCACAATTGGGATCTTCTTGGAGGATGTTCTCACCATGGTTGATGTTGGTTCTCCGTGGTTATGATTTGGTGGTGGGACTACAATTCTGCTAGTGCATCAATTCAAGTGTTGAGAATTAATTCTAGCAGTGAGACCTGGAAACTCAAGAAACTATTGAGAGTGTTGAGATTATCTTGTTAGAAAGGGGCTAGTGAGTGAGAGTTGGAAGGCTTAATCATCATGAAAAAGGAAAAATAATTGAAAGCAAAAGAAACATTGTGGAATCTCAGTACAGTTTCAAAGAAAGTAGACAAATAGGAAAGAAAAAGCATGAAAGATAGAAAAGCAGTTTAGGGATGTAGACACTTAATTTTGGAGGATTGGTAGAGTGGTATGTGGGTCATAATTCACACGGTAAACTGAACAATTCTGATTGGTTTCAGACAGTGTTCTTTTGTCCAAAAGTCATGATCACGTAAAGCAAATAGTGTGAACATGAAGTGAAGTAAAGAAAACTCTGCACTAGTTGCCACAGAGTCACTAGTAGGAAATAGAAAAAGTTACATACGAAAACCAAAGGTTATTAGAGCATATTGTGTGGCTGTGCAATACTGGTTGAAAACCTTCATTGCTAAGCTATCTAGCAAGTCATGTACCCCAAAAGCAAATAGTATGCACAAACAACGTTCCATATTAAACCATCCTTTGATTGAAAATTGAAACAAAAATGTCTCAAACAGCTTTCTATAACACTCAATTAACTGAACTTATTTATTCAACTTCAAGATTCAAGGGATTTGTAGGACCACCATATTCATTTTCTGAAAAAATACAGTAGCCATATAATATAATCATATTTACCTTTCAAAAGATATTCTGCTTTGTCATCCAAAGAAAACGAATTCTACTGAACTGAACATATTACATTCTAACAGGTATTAGAAGTTTAATATCTAATATGTTAGAAAGAAAATATCTCTTAAGAGAAATCAACCCTTAAACAAATCCATTGCCTAAATATTTGGAGAAACACGGCCTTAATTGGTTATTAAAGGAGAAGAATTGAATTATTTTACCATACATCTTTTATTACTCAATGGAACTATACCAAGTTTTCGTATTCATCCATAGAAAAAGAAAGTCATAAACTAACTAAAATGACTCACTAAACACACTTTAATCAATCAAGTTAAATGTAATTTAAATGCATTAATAAGTTATAACTTATTTTTTTCTTTCTAAAATATATACTTTAATTTAGAAGTGCAAAATTTGATCTCTCATCTTCATTTTATTTAAGTACTCATTAAAATCATTATATTTATTTTTTAATAAGGATGATCTTCGTCAAAATATTCCATGCTGTGACCGAGTATAATTGTATGCAGGTCATTCAACCAAAAGAACAGAAATCACATTTCAATTGTTCTTTCCTCATCAGCAATTCTGGATTTTACTCTTTATCTAACATCATCTTTTGCAACTTTTTCTTCATAGAGAACGTTGAGAATTAAGTCAAAATAATCAAACAACTCTTTAGATGGGAAATCGTCATTAGTATAAGCAACTAAATTCTCCCAAAGTACTGGTAACACATTAATTGAACATTTCCACTTCTTTTGAGGTTCTGAAGAAACTATATATCTCATAAATGGGTTGTATTTCAACCAGTATTGGATTATGATCATTTTCAACCGTAGGCATCCGAACCTCTTCCCACATCCATATGCGCTGTGCAAAATCAAAGCTTACAGTTAGAAGCCCACGTGTTAATCATTCACTATACAACTGATTCAGATCATTTATGAAACTAACAAGCTTCACTGCCATTTCAACTTCAAGTGATTTCATCAATGACAGAACCTCTTACATTTACGTTTAACATGTCAATAACATATAAGTGTAAAACCTTACAAAGCCACACTAATCCCATTGTTGGGTCGGAAGATTCCCTATGGAGATCCTTGTTAAACACTTTACCTCCTACTTCAACATTTTTTTTTAATGTATTGTAACACAAAGAAATCTCTAAACTGGTTGCTAAAGGACAACTGAAAGCAGCAACCTTACCCTTGCATCAAGACTCACCTTCTAATTGTACAATATCTTGATCTTTTGATGACAGTTGCACCTATACTTGATCACTACAATCCCCATTATGATCCTCTTAGAATGATTAAACGTAAGAGTAAGTATTGTTTGACACCACTGTTTCAAATATATTACAACCGTTTTTTTAAATAAAATATTATATTTTAATAAAATAATATTATTTTCAGTTGTTAAAAGGGAGTGTAAATTGTTAAGTGGATGTAAATTACTTTTCATGTTAACAAGTATCATTGCTCTAAATGTAAATATAAATAATTTTGGCGAATAGTGTTATTTTTGGCGAATGAAATGTTGGGCGGGTAAAAAGACCTTAACTGGCCGTAGATAGTATGATCTAGATACATGGATTGGTAGATGAATAGCAACCCATCTTATATTATATATTATATATTATAAGGCTACCGAATAAATAAAGTTTGGATGAAAGATTGGACAATCGAGTCTGACGCTATGTCTCCACAGAGGCTAATGGTGTTGTCAGCGTTCCTAATCCTCTTCCTGGGAGTTCTGGAGCCAAGCACCGCATCACCAGATATCCACGATCTTCTTCCTCAATACGGTTTCCCGAAGGGTCTTATCCCCAACAACGTCATCTCCTACACCCTCTCCCCAGACGCTTCCTTCCTCATCCATTTAGATGCACCCTGCTATGTCTACTGGGAGGACCAGCTCGTCTACTACCATACCCTAATCAAGGGCACCCTCACCTACGGCTCCGTCTCTCAGGTCTCAGGGATTCAGGCCCAGAAGCTCTTCCTCTGGCTCCCCGTCACCGGAATCATGCTCCACCAGGATTCCGGCATGCTTCAGTTCTTCGTCGGAGCTCTTTCACAGCAATTTCCCGCCTCCGACTTCCAGGATGTCCCTGCCTGCTCCCGCAGAGGATCGCTCCTCACTCCAGATCTTTTCCTTCCTCTGTAACCCTCCTGCTCCTTCTTCAAATTACACTCTCTTCTCATTTCAAATTCCTAAATCCTTTTACACTTTATTTTCCCACAATGTTATATGACCACCACTCATCATCAATTCATATGGATATTTCAAAAATACACAGAATTGTTAATCTTAAAAAATAGGTGTAATATCAAAATTTGTAAGAATTTTAAGAACTGGAACACCACTAATCCAAATAATATTGATAGAATCTTTATGGATTTGGAGTGGGAACTGCTGGGCACCGGGATATTTAACCAAACACATATAAGCTCACATTTACAGGTGTTATATAATGTTCTAGGAGTTGATCCATTTTTAGATGGTTATGTTATTACTCATAAAATTTTATAACCTATCATAGGTATAAAAACATAACCGTTTGGAATAATATATCTATTGGTGTCATAGAGGGGATAGGTTCCAGAAAGAGTATGTTATTCATCCAACGAATCACGTCATTCATGACAATAACAGAAACATGAGGCGTCTACTGGAGGATGATATGTCGTCAATTCTCATAAAATTAACAACTAAATCTCAATTCGAGATTGAAACATTGAAATTCAATTTTCTTAATATGCATTATGTAACCAACTTTTCATGCCAATGAGATGATACTCTTTTAAAAGTATGTTTTCAGAATAATAATACACTTCAAATTTCTTTTATATTTTTCATATTATTAATAACTAACTTGGTTGCGTGGATTTGTTTTTCGAAATTTCGCTAGATTATGAAAAAAAACTAAACTAAAAGGGAGGTGTATTTAAAAATCAAACTGAAAATTAAAAAAAAAAATTAAAAGTGGGGTATACTATCTTTTAAAAGATAATAGTGTTAAATTTAATTTGATGAATTTGTGAATAGATTTTTATGTCTTTCTATTTTCGTTAATATTTAACGAGTGTTTGACTAAAAAAAGGTTAATTACGAGAAGAGCAGCAATGAAAGTCAGATAAGAAGAAGCTATTGATGAGCAGACAAATAGTGTTGAAGAATGAGAAAGAAGACATCAAAATGGCTGATGCATTCATCAAAAACTTCCCTTGACAGTTGAAGATTGAGAGAAAAGATAAACAGAAGCGTATGAATGATTTGAGCATAATGGAATTGCTACAGTGGCTAAATAATAATATGTTTGTTAGTACTTCATACAACACACAAAAAAGTACATTAAAAGAAAGTGTGATTATTTCTTATCCCTCAAATTTATCTAAAAACTTAGAATAAATTATATCAGACTATCACTTCTCTTAGGGTAACAATCTTAGTATACAATTGATGTTACAAAAGCCCCTCGTAAGGGAAAATACAATTGCAAAACAAATAATTCTCTATCCAATCCAAATTCATGGCTAACTTGTATACTACTGAACTGGTTTTCCAGGACATTGCTTGCTTCTAGATTGTCTTGAATCAAACCTTTATTCTATACCTCATCAACCAATCTTCTATTCTGACATTATCCCAAGACTAAATGCTGCAAGTGATGGTATACTCTGTTCATATCTGAAAAAATTGCTTGGATCTACCCTTGTCTTTACCTCTACCAGTCTATCAAAGTTTCTTTTGAAATACTTCTCACCCCAAACCCTAGCCTCTGCATAAGTAGCATTTCCAGGTCCATTAACCCCTATATCAACATCTCTATAGTTCAGATACGAACTTCTAGGTGACTTTGACACATAGGGCGTCATATAATCATAGAGCCTCCGAATCAGGTCCAAATATCTATTAGCAACATCTTCGCCCTCCTCTTTCCAATTCACAGAGTACTGAATTTTGTACAAGTTACCAGCCCTATGTGGAAACGGTATCTCCGTCTCAGAAATCTCACCCATTCTCCCACCATAGGGGTTGAGTGCCAGAACAGGTTTTTCTAGCTCCATCATTTTATTCCATAAACCTTCAAGGCCACTTTTGGAAATAGGTTGCTGCACATAATCTGATTTCTTCTTCAAGAATTTCTCAGCTGTATCATGCCTTTGAAGCAGAACATCAATCGATGTCCCCACTGGAAAGTTGTCCCAAAACAACACCGAATCGATCCAACTCATTTCAATGCAGTCTTCACCAACCAAACCCAATTCAGGGAAGCTATCACTCATCACCCGAAGCAACTCTTGTGCATTTCCAAGAAATAAGGCATTGAACTTGGCTCTTATTGTCTTCTGACCCTTCCTTTTGACAGAACTAAGAACCACTCTAATAAACAAACCAGCATGGATGTTATCAGCAACATACTGCCATCGATGAACAATATCAGTGGCTCCTTGTTCCAATGTTTTCTGAACTCTAAAAACTGTGACAACCTCAGGCACAGAAACCAGCTTGATTTTCCAAGACACAATGACTCCAAAGCTAGCACCCCCACCTCCTCTGATCGCCCAGAAAAGATCCTCCCCCATCTTCTTCCTGTCCAAGACTCTCCCTTCAGCATCCACAATCACAGCATCCAAAACATGATCCACAGAAAGCCCAAATTTTCTCATCATGTTCCCATACCCTCCCCCACTGAAGTGTCCTCCAACACCAACACTGTGACACACCCCAGCTGGGAAACCATGCACCTTACTCCTCTCAGCAATCCCATGATAAAGTTCACCAATCGTTGACCCGGAGTCAACCCACACAGTCTCATCCTCCAAGTTGACCTCCACTGATCTCATCGCGAACATGTCCACAATCGCAAACGGGGACTGTGACAAGTAGGAAAGGCCATCATAGTCATGACCCCCACTTCTTGTTCTGATCTGAAGTTGGAAGCTTTTGCAGCAGATGATGGAGGCTTGGATGTGGGAGATGTGAGTTGGGGCCACAATGAACAAAGGTTTAGGAGTAGAGGAGGAAGTGAATCTGAGGTTTCTGATGTAGGAGTGCAAGATGGGAATGTAGGAGGGATTGTTGGGAAAATAGGTGACTGCAGAGATTGGATAAGAAGGGTCGGAATGAAGAGAGAGACACTGCAGAATGGCTTCTTCAATAGGATCTGATGCCGCCATTAGAAGAAAGATTGACAGAAAAGGTAGGATAGCAGAAACGAACATCATCTTCTCTATTATGGGAATTGTTTCTGGTCCACCTCTCACAGTAGAGAAGAAAATAATCTTTCAGAGTTTTTATATTTTTTAATGTGTTTAAAAAAATTAAAAAATATTTAATCGGAAATATCAGGTAATAAAGTTTATATTCACATGAATAAAATTTATCTTTACTGAATGAATTTTCTAAAATAATTTAAAGTATAAAATTGAGGAGCATGAGTTCTTCCAAAATTAACTAGTGAAGATTCAATCTCCGTTCAGAGGCCTTCTTGATCTGAAATCATTTAGTAACACATGCTGCTTACAATTACCAAAGCATTATCACCATATTTTTAATGTTTGGCTCAATTTTATTTAGTTATAACAGTTTATATATTATTTCTCAAAATTAAGTCTCTTTCTTCTCTCACCAAACCGTAGCCCTGACTTCCATTAGAACTCACTCTAAATTATTATTATTTTTTGTTTCACAGGTTTTTCTTTTCTCTTTTTTTTTTCTTCTCTTAATTACAATTTTCCTGATGGTTTTGATTTACCCATAATACAAATCAACACAGTAATAATCTATAAAGGTAAACACATTGTTCTATTTTTAATAATTGAGAAACTTGATTCAGCTTGTCATATTATTATATTTTTAAATGTAAGGACTTTATTAAAATTTGTATTGACAGTCACACTAAATTTAACAATATAAATAAATAATAGGACAAAAAGTATAATTAAAACCTTTTTTTAAACAATTATATTTTTCTTTTTTTACTGTAAAATAAATTCTTCATATTTGTCTATCTTTCTTTCTGAACTTATATAATATTTTGATTTTAAACTTTTAACCACTTAATTTTCTTTACATTAAATTCATAAGAAGGAATAAGATAATTGTATAATATGTGTGCTTTGTTGGTCAAAATGTCCAAATGTTTTATATAGAGATTGTGTATTTTGAATCTATTTAAAGTTATGAAACCTTCAAAACTTAAGATATATTTAGGATATGAGTTCTTCAACTGCACACATCTTCCTAAGCTGAGTATACAAAATCTTTACATACTAAATAGACAAACATCTTTAAAATATATAATAAATAGTTGATTGGTGTTTAAAAAAAAACTATAAAAACAAAACTATAAGAACATTTATTGCTTTAGAATCTTAACCTCATTTAGTGAAGGATTGTTACAAAAATAAACTCACTCTAAGTGAGCTATACGATGCACTATAATTGCTCAGCACTTGGGAGCTTTAAGGATTAATTTACATGAAAAAAATGTACAACGTGTATCTTTTATTTTGTTTCATTAGTCTTATTTATATGCAAGAGTTTTCTTTTATAAATATCATAAATCAGATTAGACTGTTAAAGCCTGTACCTTGTTGTTTATCCTAATATTAGACCTTTTCAAAGAATTTACATTAAAATAATTACATTTGAACCAAACTAATCAATAAACAGTATCGGTTATCTAACCTAGATTTTTATTCAAAAACATGAAAAAAGTTAGAAAATTTCTAACTTCCTCATATGAGACTGATGAAAAGAACCAACCACCTTACTACAAACTTTAACTAGCAAAGATTTCATCATTTCAACTCAAATCTTACGTATAAAATAAAACAAAAACAAAGAATTTGATATATGAAAAAATAAAATAAAAACTTACTCAACAAAAAACATGATAGGGTTAGATTATCCTAAACTTCCTTATCTTCTAAATGTGTATTTCTAAATATGCATTTGAAGACAAACCATATTATAAACTTACGTAAAAGTTTAAGGTTTTGTAACCTTAGAAAAATAACGTATTTTAGCGAAATGAAAAATTAATTTATTTTATAATATATATATATATATATATACAT
>Ga0123340_1003884_pt1 | contig 14067 bp, 9 predicted proteins | sample SirMexnodulemix_FD_89961 | JGI IMG/M metagenome (GOLD analysis project Ga0123340, IMG submission 89961) | Root nodule microbial communities of legume samples collected from Mexico - Siratro Mexico nodule mix | ecosystem: Host-associated > Plants > Roots > Nodule | place: Mexico: Nepantla... | reverse complement strand
TTGCTATATTATACATTTTAATCTCTTAAAATCAACTATTTATTTTACACAATGTATAAGTTAAATACTAATTTTAATTAACTAAGAAAATTATATATTTAACCCCAACTCAAATGAGGATAGAGAATAGAATCTGGTTGTTGTTGACACCTGCACACTAACACAAAATTCCATCGCCTCTCTCTCTTCTCTTCTCTTCTCTCTCTCTCATCGCCTATGCCAAGACAGGGATCGCGACTTCGAGCACCGCCGTCACTGATTGAAGAGAAACTTCGGTGACGGAGCCGGCCACTGCCACCAACAACGTTTCAATTGGTCACCCTGCACTTTCTTTCAACTAAAAATTGGTACTTTCTGCTGCATCCATCATCATCGTCGTCATCGTGATCATCGTCTTTTTAACTGTGCTTCTTGATTCGTTGTATTGAAATCCCATCATTTACATGTTTTGTGCGTTTTAGGGATTTAACGATTTGTTACTTTTTATGCCATCAAGATTCTGTGGGATTGGGAATTTGTGATTCAATTTGAAATTCAGAAAATTTTTGGCAGAGTTTTTTACCCAACAAGCACAAGCGTTGAACAAGAAAATACTTAATGGTGCCTGTGGTTGTGACCACGTGATTTTAGGTTATTTGATTGATTTTTGCATTGAGAGGGCCTTGGGAACTTAACAATGTCTGTAATATGTGAAATCATGGATTTGTTTTTGGCTTTTTGCTGCATATTTTGTCTCTTTTCCCTTCCCAACTCAAAGCAGTACGGCATCCTGGAGCTGTTTCATTGTTTTATTTAAGGTTGTATATTCAATTATAGTCTCATTTCTTTTGTTTTTTTGTTTTGTTTTTGGGTAATATGGTCAGACACTCAAATGGATTTGGAGACTGAAAACAGATTAGCTGCTATGCTTATGAGGGAAGCAGCAGAATTACGGCGGCAGTCTGAAAGGGAAGGTGTTCTTGCTTATCTTCGAAAGCCTGACGTTCGGACTCGGCCAAATTCACGATTCCTCACTGCTACTGTACGTGGAGTTCAACAAGGTTATTTTTAGTCATATATTTAGACAGAGCTTCATTACCATTGCCCTATATGTGCTTCTGAGAAAAGATGTCAGATTGTGTTGGAATTAGGAAATGATATTTATATTGCTGTTTCACTGTTTGATGATTGTATCAATAGCCTTCTTTCGATTGATCTTTTATGTGAGTGCTGTGTATACCCATGAATGCTAGTGGTGACTCGTGGCCAGTGTTATCAATGGCGGAAGGCTAAAATTCTTTCATATAAGCACACCATTGCGGCCTATGGTGCCATTAGGAACAAATTGCCTATGGCGGTTGGCAAAAAATCTGGCGTGTTGTCCATGGCACCACCATTTAAGAAGAATGCTCATGGTTTGTATGGGAATTGGACATGCAGATTTGTTAGAGAGATTATGGTAGGTGTGTTTGGAAGAAAAGGGAAGGGAGGAAATATTTTATTTCTAATAAATATTCTTTAATTTGCTAATTTAAAAAAGTGAAAGATTTGCATAAACTTGAGAGGCTAGAGAATGATTATGTGGAGGATATGGAACCTGCTAGGGGGCTGTCTGGTCACTGAGTAGTGCAGCTAAATTTCGGCAGGAAATATTACTTCATGGCATTTTGGAACCAGGAAATGCAATTGGAGAAAGAAGAATGTCGTGAACACTTTTAAGATAGTGAACATGGTATAGTTTTTTTTTTTTTTTTGGAGAATTTATTGAAATGAAATTGTTGAGAGAAATAAGAGAAGTCATAAAAACAGTGACAAGGTAATGGTGGAGCTGTAGATGTCATCTTTAGCTGCCTCATTATCATACCTACTAATACATTATAATAATATGTCTTGGGGATAATCAAAACTATTAGAATATAAAGTGTAAAGAGAGCTGTGCAAGTTATAAGTTATTGTTAGCATTGGCTGACTCCGTATATTCTCCTTCTTTATTTGCATGAACACATAAGAAAAATAGAAAAGAATTGAATAATACCCAATATTGTTCCTTTGCTCGGTGTTAAAAGGTACATGAAAAATAAAACGAGAAAAAATCATTTACAGAATTAGTATATCATAACACATTTACAGAATTAGTATATCATAACTCATGTATCCATATATTTTTGGTTACACTTTATCCATCCATATTGTGTCTAAGATTTAATTTTGATTTTTTATTTAGTACAGTTCTTTAAGATAAAGATTTAATGACATGTTGTTCTTACTTTGTTGAAATAGTTAAAGTACAATAAACTTTATTTCAATGGTCAAACTCACTGATGATTGAAAGGTAGTGCATTTTATTTTTGGCTAACAAAGTTTTAGGTGAATTGTATATTGGACAAAGTTGTTAAATAACCATTACAGCGTTGCGATAGCATTTTTTGACCCTTCCACCATAAGCATTTTGTAAAAAGAGGTCCTCAATGGTGGTACCATCGGCTACATTGACAACCTCAATGTTTATATGGCAGAATTATGGCCTTCTGCCATCTAGCATTGATAACCTTGATCAAAGGGTATGCATGAAGTTGTGACTAGCATGACACTGGGTCTCATACCCTAGTTGAATACTGAAATTACTTTCATTTCTTTTACGTGTTTGTGACAGACAAAGCACCATCCTCCTCCTCCTCTGTTGCTGAATGTTTTTCATCTAATATGACGTGTACATGTTGACCTGATAGTTTATTATTAATCATATTGAATTTCTTTTGGTGTTCTCTACCAGCAAATCGAGCGGTGGAAGTGAATGAGATGTGGCGATTGCGGCAAAAAGAACTGGAGCTTGATAAACGGATTAAAGAAAAATCAATTGATAAAAGAAGTAAAGACAGAACTCATAGGGATGATAACTCATCAAGAGGCACGGGAAGACATGCTGTTATTGATAACAACACTAGAACCTCTGCCTCACGTTCAAGTAATAGAGAATATGAACTGGATAAAAATGATAAAAGCAGCAGTGACAGAAGTCATAAGGATGATAACTCATCAAGAAGCCCAGGAAGACATGCTTTAGTGGATAAAAGGCCTAGTATCTATACTTCGTGCTCCAGTGAAAGAGAGCATGAGCATGGTGTGGAAGGTTTAAAGGATGAAGAGCTTGAAGAGTTTCTGCACTCAAGGTATTATTTGTCTGTTATGCCTTCTGTTGTTTTATGTGTGTGCATACTCTAGTATAATATCTCTGATTTTTTTTAGAACTAAAGAAACACCATTTTGGTATTAGGACCAAACGAGGCAGAGGTTCTGTTGGCCCAAGGATGGATGAGACTGGACCTTACCTTCCTCCCGATTCAGATAGGGAGCCTGATACTAGTCCGAATGTAAGGCATCGCGGTGTTATTTTTGGTCCAGAGAAGCCCTTGTCATTGAGATCATATGAATCTTCTTCTGAGGAGGAGCTTCATGAAGAACGGCGGAAAAAGAGTAAAAGGTCTCACTCTAGGAGCTCGGACAAGGAGCATTCTAAGAGGCGCAAGTCCAAAGATAAATCTAAGCATAAGAAAAAGAAAAGGGAGGAGAAAAGAAGTAAACATCATCACTGAGGCTCTTATGTAACTTGATATTCTCAGAAGAAGCATGCAGTCAATTTGGATGAAACTCGTGTTTGTACTTAGCGCAGATGATTTTCTGTAACATCAAATGCAAATCCAACTAGCTTGGCCACAGAAAAGGTTACTTAGACAACTATCAAACATTTTAAACTTCAGCTGGGGGCGTAGGTCTCTTGCACAGATTAGGTTTCTTAGTCCGTCATCAGGTTCCTGTCTTGACCTCATTAGCTTGCTTGGAGCAATTCACCTTGTGTTTCATCATCATCCGGTCAATATCAGTGTCATGAATATCATGAACATTTTCCTATTCCGTGTCATTATATACATTATATATTATCTTCATCAACCTCTTTAAAATTACAGCGCCACCCACTTCATTTTTGGCATTCCTTCCATACCATCATGGACCAAGGAATTTTCCCAAAATGACAAACCAGAAATTATGTAACATGTAGAGAATTCAATGATGGCTCTTGTTTAAGTGTATGATGGTACAAGTATCAACTTTCGTGTTGTGGATTACCCTATGTAGAAAAGTATTTTTTCATTTACACCAAGGGAGTAAATTTCGTTTCAATTTACACACTGACGGGAAAAAATGGTCCAAAGTTCTTCAAGACTAAAATTGAAATTGTTGGTGACCTTTCAAGGTTTAGCCGTGGTCAGGCTTCCAATACTAAAGATTATTTGCTAATATTAAGTACTTGATAGTAACGCTGTGTAGTAAACGATATGCAGAAATGATACTTCAAGCGCATTGCAAATGTATGTACTTCTCTATGTTCTATACCTTTCAAATACGTATATAAATAGTTCTTTTCTATAAATAGGGTAAGAAGGAATAGTAATTATTAGCAATTAAATTCCAAGACTAGTATGTGAAAGACTAATCTATATGATCATATATAGAAGGATCAATGTCACAAGTCTTCAAAATCATGATCCGTCTCATCAAAGATCTCCTCCTACAAAGAAATATTGATGTCAATTTAGGATTCCGTCAGCAAATAAATTTGTTCAAAGTGACCTTAATGAATTTAGTACCTGTAAAAGCTCTTCAATGACATCTTCCATTGTAATTATTCCAACGGCTTCTTCTTTTTCTGGCAGCTTTTGAAGTGAACTTCTATCTATTTCCAAAATATCGGCGTACATATTTTTGACCATTTTCTGCTCTGGGAACCACCCCTCTTCGAATTATTTGAGTTTGGAAAGCTTCTCCATTTATGGCTTGACAATTTGGTTTTTAACCTATTCTCTTGGGGAGGCTTATCACCGTCAATATTCACCTTCACATCTCTCACTGAGTGTATTTCACAGCCATTATTATGAGAGACAGGGAGAACTTGTCGTGATGTGAAAGAAGTCTTTAGTTTTAAAGAGAATCTACATAAAATGTTAGCATCGTTTAACTTGATTACAGCATGTGCTTACCATAAGAGTTATTGTTAGAAGCTTGTTGCTCTGTCTTGTCCCAGTTTTTAACAACAACAGCCATGTGGCTATGACCCTTTCGGAACTCATTCAAAATATCATACAGTGGCATCGATTCTGGAACCCTGTTAACCATGTAATTTTTAGATATGAATGTATTTTAATATAATATAATGCCATTGTTTTCAGAGCTTATGTTTTTCAAGTTACAGTAAAATTGCAAAACATAAAACAAAAATACCTTGGAATTCTGCGTAAGGTCACACTTTTCACTGGTGCTTCATCTTCTGGGTCAATTGTCAGTAAATTCTTGACCTGAAAGTCCATAGTGTATCTGCTTAGAGATAAAGCAAACTTAATGTAAAATCATAAAGAATCCTCTTGGAAGGAAGTTGATATACAAGTTGAATAAAATTGATGCAAAACTATTGTGTGGATTTACACTGTCAATGCAAAATAGATGTTATCGATAGGTTAAAGAAAAACAGCAGACTGCATGCATACCAGGATAAGTCCAATAATATTTGTAGGCTGCTCATGATAGACTGGGACTCTGCTATGTCCATTCTCCATTATCAGATTCATCAGATACCTGTTAATAGTAACAACTCTTGATACAGAAAATTGTAAAAAGTACAAAAACTAGAGCTCACATCGATAATTTTTTGAGACACCTATGTGCTTACCTATCAAGCTTTGAATTAATATCAACACAAAATGTTTCTGTTATGAAAGTCATGGCATCACTGGCTATCTTCTCAGAAAGTTCCAGTGCTCCAGCAATGATTGTTGTTTCATGATGCGACAGTTCCCCACCTTTTCCAGCCTAACACAAATCATCATGAGCAAATGGAGTCTAAATAACTAGAAGAGAAGAAGATAAGCCTCAGTTACATTATTCAGATTGGAAAAATGAATAAGGGCACTGAAGACAAGTCTTCAGTTTCAAGAGAAAATGAACAAACTTATAAATTATAAATGCATGCCTTGTTTCAATGCAAAGCATCATGTAGCCCTGATACAGACCTCATGGCCATGCAGATTTACAAGTGTCTTCAACTCAGCTCTGTGAAAAAGGGCTTCATGTCGATGCCCCAGCAAAAAGTCCAACAACTGGAGTACCAAACAAATGCAAAAAAAGTCAAGGAAAATAAAGTTCATGGATAACAAGCTCCTGGTTACTGAAATAAAACTGAAGAAGTATCAATAGAAGTTCTGCTTAATTTGTGTCACCTTACTAATTGGATAAGCAACAGGAAAACATATCCATACGAGAACACGGACTACTGGAGCCACTGTTGCACCAATTGCTAAACCATACCGAGAACAAATTGATTGGGGTATAATCTTCTCAGAAGTAAGCAGATGTTAGAGAACATTACATAATAAGTTATATAACTGCATGCTAATATTTCCTATAAAATATTGAGTAAAAATATGTGCAGGAAAGATGCAATCCATCATTGTTATAGGACTGCGATCACTACCAAAGGAATCATTAAGCAGATTGAATGTGTCAGTAGAAAAAGTCTGTTTACAAAAATTAACTACTTCTCATTTGGTCTGAGTTTTTTTTACTTGAACTAATCATGGTTCTTGAAGATGAGCTTCTGACTTTCACAGACACGTAGTGTCAAAAGGGATTTGGTCTCTTCAGTTCTCAACCTGTGATATGTATGCATTGCATTTGATTTATCAGAAAAAATGAAATTCTCACCTCACCGAACAGAAGAGTTAATGTCACCGAAATCAGGATAGCACCCCACCAAACAGCAAGACTATCCAGAAAAACTGGTAGTGCCTGACAAAACCAACACCATTATCCAAAATTGGCTGGATCTTTCTATGTGTTCCTGTGATTAAGTGCACACTAACACATGATTTTACTTGTACCTCCATGGCTGCAGCATTGCAAATTAGGAGGGTGCAAAGCAATAAATGTTGATTCCTGACAACAGGCAATATCCTTGCTGTGATGACAAAACACTATTTCAAACAACCGGAGATTTATAGAGCTACTTTATAAAAAGCAATTTAGTTTTAGAATTCAAATGAATTGACCTTCCATAAGTTATAATCAACTTATGATGAGAAGTTTATCCTAATATTGTCAGAAACTACATGTTGGAAATCACATGTAAACAAGAAACAATGATCAAAGAAGTATATATATCTAAATTGAAATTCCAAGACTACGCAACTATTATGTAAAGGTAAAAACTTAAAACTGAAGTAGAATAGAATGATTTCAACTCTGTGTTTCAATACATGACTTAAACTTCCAAATAACTAATTAAGAACTCATGTGTACATTATGGTGAGTTTCCATAAGGCAAGGAGAGAAATTGCACCAGCATTTTTGCGATCATGAGGGGTTCCAGACTTAGCAAGGACCTCAAGATCAACGAGACTCAAGGACATGAGGCCTAAAGTGAGCCCTGACATCAATCCAGCGAACATCACCAGCACCACAATTATCACTATGCGTTTTGAAAACTCCATATCACAGCACTCATACTGCACTGCCATTGAAACCACTCTACAAACATACACACTCTACTCCTTGTTGTTGTTGTCTTCGTCAAATGTATAGTTATATGTTTGTGTTGGGAGGGAGGGATCATGATGATGACCATGATCATGATGATGGCCATTGTCATGGTCAATTGATCATCGATAATGTAGCTTTGAAGGGTAGGGACCCACACCAAACCAATGAAGCGTTTTTGCCTTGGATATGCCCATGCAAGCACAAGAATTGTTCTCTGGAATCGTATTTCTTGATTCTTATTCTGCTTCCCTTCTCTTAAACATATTAATGCTACTCGCGCCAACCACTTTTTGTTTTTTCAAACGGGACATTCCAAATATTGTACGTGTTTTTCTAAGACATATCCAATGATACAAAAATCATGATAGTTGTTTAACTCCTTTTTAATTATGAGCTTAAGAATGTCGCATCAAATTATCAAGTGTTGTCTTCAATTACTAAAATATATGCTACTGTCTCGCAATTTTGTAATTAACGGTAGCTTAGATAAGCAATTGTCCTTATATACTGTTACATTCAATTACTCCATCACCAAACTGCATAATAACTTATTCATATATTAAGTACTTTTTCTTAATATTTGGGCTTGAGTTTAATTTAATCTCATAAAGTTAAATTTTAAGATAAAGTTGTCTTCTATTGATATATCTTAATTTGACTACACTGTTACTAGAGGTGCAATCTTACACATTTTGTTTTATAGACAAAGAAATATTCAAATATCAAATTTACTAGACTTAATATTTGAAACATGGGTGTTGATTAGGATTACAGGGACGGGTATCATGTGATCCTCTCAAAATATATATATACATATATATAACAGGAATAAGTTAGAAGAATTTATAATTTTTTTATAACACGTAATTTCATTTTAATGCTCTCCTGCCTGCTGACATTCGTGTTGATGATGCTCCTACTATTTTTTTTTACATCTGCAAAAAATATTTCAAATATAAGATTTTTTTTAATTTTAATTATATACACAATAATGATAATATATATAAAATTTGAGTATATTATTTTATGTTTCCTACATTATTAGTCAAATCAGTCACTGGTGTGGATAATAAGATCTTATAAGTTCAATGTAAATAACCAAGATGAATTTCATTTTATAATTCGAGTTTTGAGATATGTTTGGATGAGTTTTTCATAAACAATTTTAGTAAAAAATATTAAAAACAATAATAATTTTAAAAAATAAAATTAGCTTACACAAGGTATAAATAAAAATTTAAAGAAATTATATAAAAAATTAGAACTTTTTTATACATAAGTTAGTTTTAACTAATAAAACAAAACAATTTTATCTTTTTTATTTTTCTATTCTGAAATTCTTTTGTAGACAATTTTGTCTAAACATTTTCAATTCTACAAATAGAACTAATAAGTAAGAATCGTTCTTTATTTAAATATTTTAATTTCGTCTTATGACTGGTTCACTTATAAGCTGTGTTGGGACCATAAGAAAATATTATAAAATACATTCCTATATGTTATTAATATTTAAAAATACATTTTCAATTTATCTTATTTTAAAAGCTTTATTTGATTTTTCTTATTTATTTATTTTGTTTGTTTTTAACATTACTTACTTTATAAAGTAATTTAATAAATTAAATGGTTATAAATAACACATTTTTTATGTTTTAGTAAATTGGACTTCAACTTTTATTTTTTATTTTTTAATAAATTGAACTTCCTTGAGAAATGTTTAAATTGTGTTGCATTTAACTTTTAGTTTTAAAAATTACATTCTCCTATTTTAAGATTAATATTTTAATTTTTAAAGACGTGTGTCTTTGTCCTTTGGTACATGTTTTCCAATTTATTTCATTTAAAAAAAATTGAATTCAACTATTGTATTCAATACATTGATATTTATAATTAGTAATCCACCTTGCTTACAAAAGTAATTGAAAACGTGAGTCCTGGTACTAATACTACTGCTAATAATAATAATACAAACAAAAGAAGACAAATGCAATTCAATAATTTTAAGATAATATAATTATTTTAGAAAGTATAGTAGCTTTGATCACCACACCTAAAATGTAACTCCTTACCCAAATTTCAACCATCTTACATTCTGATAAAAGTACGTTAAACCACGTCACAGATTCACGATATAGGTCAAGATTAAAGAAAATTTAAATCATTTTCATTTTCAAAATACAGATTAAGATTCTAATCTTTAAACTAAACACGTTAAATAGCATATGCCCAAATGAATTATTGTATAGCTCAAATCAATGCAAGCAACGTATGCATGTCGCATACTGCATTTGTTGTCATTCTCCACTGTCTTCCAACAAAATACAATGATGTTGATACACATAACATCAAGAAAAAGGAAAATAATTTTGATGTAAACGTATTAACAAAAATAGATTCTACCATGGATGAGGGCTTGTCACGTTCTAATCACATTAACTATTCACCCCCAACAGTTTTTCTGATTATCTAACGTAATCATCTACGAATCTAAGATAAGTACGTGAAATTAAGGTGAGAGACTGTAGAAAGATCATTGTCATGAGTCTTCAAAGTGATGATCGGTCTCATCAAAGATCTCCTCCTACAAGGAGATGTTGATGTTAATAAAAGATTTCAAGAGGAAATAAAATTGTTCAGAGTGACCTTAACAAACTTAGTACCTGTAAAAGCTCTTCAATGACATCTTCCATGGTAATAATTCCAACAGCTTCTTCTTTTTCTGGGAGCGTTGGAAGTGTGTTTCCATCTATATCCAAAATATCTGAGTACATATTTTTTGACCATTTTCTGCTCCTGGAACCACCCCTGTTGGAATTATTTGAGTTCGGAAAGCTCTTCCACTTTTGGAGTGACCTCTTGCTTTTCAACGTATTATTCTCTTGAGTGGTCTTCTCCCCATCAATATCTACCTTCACATCTCTCACTGAGCTCATTTCACAGAGAAGGGGAGCATTTATTATGATGTGAAAGAAATTCTCAATTTCAAACAAGATGAAAAAGATTATCACTGATTGTAATCTCCTAATGTATAGATAAATAGTTTAACCTAATTTAAGCATATGATTACCATTGGCATTATTGTTGGACGAGTGTTGACCTGTCTTGTCAGTGTGTCTGATAACAACAGCCATGTGGCTATGACCCTTCTGGAACTCGTTCAAAATATCATACAGTGGCATCGTTTCTGGAACCCTATTATTACATGTAATGTAATTTCAGTGGTTGTAATATTCCTCCTTAAAACTTCCAAAGCATAAATACAATACCTTGGGATTCTCCGAATGGTCACACTTTTCACCGGTACCCCTTCTTCTGGGTCAATTCTCAGTAAATTCTTGACCTAAAAGTAAGATGTAGTAATCTTAATAAGTTTGTAATAATCTTCTTGGAAACAAAATTAACGATTGAAGCTAAGAGAAATTGGTGCAAAACCGCGTGTAGTTTAGGCAACAAATTTTCACACAACGTGAATAAGGATTGAAGAAAAACAAAAAACTCGATTCATACCAAGATAAGTCCAATGATGTTTGTAGTCTCCTCGTAGTAGACGGGGACTCTGCTATGCCCTTTCTCCAATATTAGATTCATCAATTCCCTGCTTAAAACAAGCATTGGATTTGATGACAAAATACTGTATAAGATACAAAAGGGTAGTTTGCAGTTCATAATTTTTTGAGTCACGTTTACCTATCAAGCTTTGAATTAATATCAATAGAAAATATTTCAGTTATGGGAGTCATGGCATCACTGGCTGTCTTCTCAGTGAGTTCAAGTGCTCCAGCAATGATCGTTGTTTCATCATGTGTCAGTTCTCCACCTTTTCCAGCCTAATATAATAAAATTAAGAAAACGAATCAATGCATGTACAATGAGTAGATGCATGCTCAATCAAAAACATCAAAAGGCTCTGATACAGACCTCATTTCCATGCAGATTTACAAGTGTTTTCAACTCAGCTCTACGGAAAAGTGCTTCATGTCGATGTCCAAGCAAATAGTCCAACAACTGGAAAACCAAATAAAGGGAACAAAACAAAGTCAAGAAGATCAAGAAAATCAATTATTAACGAATTAAATTGGATCCATGTTTACTTGAACAAAACTAACTAAAAAAGTACTAACAATTGTATGTTACCTTGCTAATTGGAAAGGCAACAGGAAAACATATCCATACAAGGACACGGACAACTGGAGCCACTGTTGCACCAATTGCTAAACCATACCGAGAACAAATTGATTGTGGTATAATCTACATACAGGTCAATACATGTCAGAACAATTTTACACTGCAAGCAGAGTAGCTAAGTCCAGAGATATTCTTAAGACAGTTACATGTTCAGTAAATATGTGCGATAAATGCAGCATTCTAGGAGTTGGAACATAAGAAGTACGATTTACAAATCAAAACATCAACTACTTCTAATGATCTGGTCTGAATTATTTCCACTGATGAAGTAATCATAATTGAACATATAAGGAGAAGAAAAATTTCCCACCTCACCAAACAGTAGAATCAATGTTACTGAAATCAGGACAGCACCCCATGCAACAACTAGACTATCAAGAAAGATAGGAAGTGCCTGACAAAAGTAATATCCATATCCAATATTAGCTGAATCTTTTCGCATAACCATTTGATTATTTTTTCGTGTATTTGTGATCAAAGGGGTCTAACCATTTGATTAAATACACACTAACACATTATTTTAGCTCTACCTCCATGGCTGCAGCGTTGCAAATTAGAAGGGTGCAAAGCAACAAATGTTGATTTCTGACAACAGGCAATATCTTCGCTATAAACACAAAAAAACACAAGTTAAAACATCTCGAGATTCAATAATAACGTCCATAACAATGTTATATCTATTTCTTCAGTGACAAAGCTTTAACAGATTAGAAATGATTCTCAGTATCCGAGTAGCTTAGGAAGTGAAAGACTTGATTATGATTAAATTTTCTGCCCTACTTACTATTCCTCCTTAAAGTGTCACTTGAAGAAAGCTGATTAAACCGACCTTGTTTCAGTTTTTCAATTCAGGTAAAAACTAAAGTTGAAATGTTCTAACTCTGATTCCAGTAGATGGTTTAAACATTTTAAGCAACAAACAAAAATCTCAGAACTAATGTATGTTTTGATATGATGAGAAAATACCGGCATGTTTGCGATCCTGAGGGGTGCCAGACTTAGCAAGAACCTCAAGATCAACAAGACTCAAGGACATGAGTCCTAAAGTGAGCCCTGACATCAATCCAGCAAACAACACAAGCAGCAGAATTATCAGTAACCGTATGAAAAACTGAGTTTCACAGCACTTGTATTCCACCGCCATTGAAACCACTCTTCAACTGGTTTTTTCTGTGTTGCTGATGATGTCCTTGTGTCTCAATCCTATCAAGAGTTAGAGCAACACCTTCATAGCTTTAAAGGGTGTTCTAGTTATGTTGAAAAGATGGTTTCTTTAATAAATGGAATGCGATAGAAGGTGGAGGAGCTTGGGATTTTGCCGAAAGAAGACTGATGTCAAAAACGAATGCTAGAGTTGCTCGAACACACCACTCTATGTAGCTAGGTCGGTGAGAGATCATAGTCATCGAATCCTTACGTAGCTTGCGAAAGAAGGGACCCACCACATCACAAGTTGGCATTTTATTAAAGATGCCATGTGTTTTTGCGTCGGATAATGCCCCTTTACTCCTCATGCAGACTCACAACACGAATACGAGATTGTTCCTGGTTCTGATTCTTGTTCTGTTTCTTTTTGGTAAATTAATGTTCCTCGTCCCACTACTTGTTGGAAAGAAGATATATATAAAGAGAACCTATGAAAGACATTTCTAACAGTGAAACAAGAAAAAGGGGACGCTTCTTTCTTTTATACGTGTTTCTTTAACTACTTTTATAGATCAATAATCCCTCGAGTGGTAACGGTAAGCATATGTCTCATGGCATAGTACTTACTCTAGTAACTCTCAAACTGTGTTTGACACTACAAATGTATTTTTAATTAAATTAGCACTTATTAAACTAAGTGTTATAATCATAATTTCACATTTTAATTGTAGTTCACTTAGGTTAGGGATAAATCCATGAAGGTTTCCTTATAAATCCTAGTAAGAAACCCTTTAACCTTTGATTTTCGTCTATTGTATTGCCTTGAAAAGAGATTAACGATAAATACACTTAGTTGTTTCGTAGTTATATATAACATTTTCATTTGTTTTGTTGATTGTATTTTTGTATAGAGAACACAATAAAACTGCAACGCTTTGTTGAGGACAGATAATCAATAATTAATGATTCCTACAATTAATAGAAGAAGAAAAGCAATGACAAGTGATATATAACATGAAATTATCCTTATAACTTATTTGAAAAAAATTGCAAACTTACAAATGCAAGTACTAGAATTATCATCCTTCTACTTCATACTTTTTTTTCGACAATATATACTCATTTGGTCGTACTGATTCAATATATTACTTTTTTTTTTTTTTTTTTTTA